>RCUK01000340.1_pt1 | contig 46706 bp, 35 predicted proteins | sample 2166381 | NCBI WGS metagenome assembly RCUK01 (sample SAMN09932809, study PRJNA488358) | compost metagenome | isolation source: compost soil in an enriched community | place: Germany: Experimental Botanical Garden | reverse complement strand
GCCTGGTGATCGGTGAGACCACCTTCGGCAAGGGCACCGTGCAGAACATCGTGGACCTGGACCGCTGGCCGAGCGGGGAAACCCAGCGCTACGGGCAGGTCAAGCTGACCATCGCGCAGTTCTTCCGGGTCAGTGGCAGCAGCACCCAGCACAAGGGCGTGGTGCCGGACCTGGCGTTCCCGGCCAGCGTGGACGCCAGCGAGTACGGCGAAAGCACCTACGACAACGCGCTGCCGTGGACCCGCATCGCCTCGGTGCCGCACACCCAGTACGGCAACTTCGGCCCGCTGCTGCCCAAGCTGGAAACCCGGCATGCCTCGCGCGTGGCCGCCGACAAGGAATTCCAGTGGTGGAACGAGGACGTGGAGCAGTTCCGCGCCGAGGCCGCCAAGAAGTACGTCTCGCTCAACGAGGCCCAGCGCCGCGCAGAGCGCGAGAAGCAGGACACCCAGCGCAAGCAGCGCCAGGCCACCCGCAAGGAACTGGGCCTGGACCTGGACCCGCTGGCCGATGACAGCAACGACGATGGCCTGACCGGCAACGAGCGCGACATCGTCAAGGACACCGCCCGCGAGAAGGCCGCCGAGAAGCGTCCGGACCCGCTGCTGCGCGAATCGGCCGCGATCCTGGCCGATGCGGTGAACCTGCTGGAGAAGGACCGCCCGCTGTCGGCGCAGGTGCTGCCGCAGTCCACCGGCGCCGGGCGCTGGGCCGACTGAAGCACGCCTGGGGCAGGGCCGGGCGTTGCCCGGCTGCGGCAGCCGGCAGATGAACCCGTCACAACGAAGGGCCGGCCAGTGCGCCGGCCCTTCGCCGTTTAAACCTGGCGCATACGCCGGCAGGTCTAAGCTGCTGGGGTCTGTCCCTGCAGGAGCGCACATGCGCCTGTCCCAAGCAATCCCGGCGGGCCTGCTGGCCGTCTCCCTCAGCGCCTGCGGCGGCCGTGCCGCCGACAGCACGCTGATCCGCGAGTCGTTCGACTCCGGCGACACCTACTCGCGCAGCGTACCCGGCGCGCCGGCCCAGGCCTGCGAGGCGGCGCGCCGGACCCTGCTCAGCCAGGGCTATGCGATCGCGCGTGCCGACACCGCGGCGGTGGAGGGCAACAAGAACTTCCAGCCACGCGATGACGAACACGAGCAGCTGGTGCTGCGTATTTCCTGTGCCGCGCGCGGGGAGCAGTCGCTGGTGTTCGTCAGCGCCGTGCAGGACCGCTATGCGCTGAAGAAGAGCCCGACCTCGGCCAGTGTCGGCGTAGGTGCGTTGGGGTCGGTGTCGCTGCCGTTCGGCAGCAACGACGATTCGCTGGTGAAGGTGGCCAGCAGCACCGTGCAGGACGCCGACTTCTACCGGCGCTTCTTCGATCGCCTGCAGCAGTACCTGCCGGCGGCCGCCGCCGCGCCGGCACCGCCCGCCGACCCACCCGCGCACGCGCCTGCGCCTGCCCCGGTACCGCCGGCCGCGCCGCCGGCGGAGGCACCCACGCCGGTCCCGGCGGTGGCAGACAGCCCGGTGCCGGCGCACTGAGCTGGCCGGCACGGTGGCAGCATCGTTGGCAGTGCGGCGTGCGCTGATCGCACTGGCTGCGCTGGCCTGCAGCGGCGTCGGCGCGGCGGCCACGCCTGCGCCCGCGCCGTGCACCCAGCCACTGCTGGAGGAACTGGGCTGGCGGATCAGCCTGGCCCCGCTGGAGCGCGCGCAGGTGCATGCCGGCCCGGTCTGCGAGCGTGCTTCGCTGGCCCAGGCCCAGCAGGCCGGCGACCTGCGCGTGCAGCTGCCAACGCAGTGGGACCGCGATACCCGCACGCGGTTCCTGGCCACGCTGCTGGACGACCCGGGCACTGTCTGCGCCTACGCCTTCCGGCTGGGCCAGGCCACGCGCCGGGCCACCACGCAGTTGCAGGACAACCCGGGCTACCGGTTCTCGGCGCTGCAGCTGGGCTGGATCGGCTTTGGTGCGCGCGGCGCCCGGGCGCAGGGCTGGGCGCGCTTCCGCAGCTTCGGCCGCGGCTACCAGCCGGCCACGCGCAACAGCGAGGCGCTGCAGCACTTCTACGATGGCCGGGTACGCAGCGAGTGCGGGGTCGGCCGCCAGGTCGCACAGCTGGCCACCCAGCGCGAGCTGTATGGCGATGCGGCCTTCGATGCAGAGTTCAGCGCGGGCGAGCTGTCCATCGGCACCTTCCTGACCCTGCACGACACCGACAGCATCCTGCTTGGCCGTCATGCCGGTGACTTCCTGGCCGATGGCAAGGCGGTGAAGACCGCCCGCCGCGGCCGCCAGGCCTTCGTCGGCGCACCGGGCTTCATCGAGCACGTGTTCGATACGACCTACCTGGACGACATCAACAACCAGGCCGAGAATTTCGTGGTGGTCGACGTCAGCGATGCGGCCGCACGCGCGCTGCGCGCGCATGACGGCTTTGCGTATTACGACGCGCTCAACCGGCGTATCTGGTCGCTGGCCCGACGCATGCCCGGGCCGGGACCGCGACGCTTCGAGCGGCTGCTGGTGGACCGCGATCCGGTCTGGCGCAAGGGCCTGCCGGCCGAACAGCAGCCGCTGCTGGCCGAACTGGATGCCCTGCTGGACGATCCGTTCTACCAGGGCTTCGTGATTTATGTGCATCCTCGCGGTATACGTCCTGTCGGATATCACATCGCACGCCTGCTCGACCGCAATCCGCGCACGCCGTTTGCCTTCGAACTGGGCCTGCACAACCTGCATACCACGCTGTACCGGCGCTGGATCGACGCACGCCTTCGCCAGTGCGATTCCCCGCCGGCAGCATCCCCGCAGCACAACTGACACGTTTGGAAGGTGAGACATGGATATTGCAATGATCGGCTTGGGCAAGATGGGCGCCAACATGGCCGAACGCCTGCATCGCGGCGGCCATCGGGTGATCGGCGTCGATCCCGGCGAAGGCGCGCGCACCAGCGCGGCCGCCCGCGGTTTCGAGGTGTCCGCCTCGATTGCCGAGGCGCTGGCAGCGCTGCCGGTGCCGCGGGTGGTGTGGCTGATGGTGCCGGCCGGTGAGGTGGTGGACCAGACGCTGGCCGCGCTGGCCCCGCACCTGTCCGAGGGCGATGTGGTGATCGACGGCGGCAATTCCTACTACAAGGATTCGATGCGCCGCGCCGGACAACTGCAGGGCACGGATGTGAGCTACATCGACTGCGGCACCAGTGGCGGCGTCTGGGGCCTGCAGGAGGGCTACAGCCTGATGATCGGCGGCGAGGCGGCCGCGGTGGAGCGGGTCGGCGCGATCTTCCGCACGCTGGCCCCGGGCGAGGAGCGTGGCTGGGTGCATGCCGGCCCGAGCGGTGCCGGCCACTTCTGCAAGATGGTCCACAACGGCATCGAGTACGGAATGATGCAGGCCTATGCCGAAGGCTTTGCGTTGATGCAGCACAAGACCGATTTCAACCTGGACCTGGCCGCGGTGGCCAAGGCCTGGCAGCACGGCAGCGTGGTGCGGTCCTGGTTGCTGGACCTCAGTGCCGATGCACTGGGCCGCAACCCGCAGCTGGACGGTATCGCCCCCTACGTGGAGGACTCCGGCGAAGGGCGCTGGACCGTGGCCGAGGCGATCGACCTGGACGTGCCGGCACCGGTGATCACCCTCTCGTTGCTGGAACGGCTGCGCTCGCGCGAGAAGAACTCCTTCAGTGACCGCCTGCTGGCGGCCATGCGCAACGAGTTCGGCGGTCACGCGATCAAGACCCGCTGAGGCCCCGGCCGCCGCTGCCGGCGGCGCCCGTGTCCGGCACCCGGCCTGGCGGCTCAGGCCGGCCAGGCACCCAGATCGATGCGTCGTCCGCTGCGCGCACTTGCGGCCCCGGCCTCCAGCAGGCGCATCAACTGCACTGCTTCGGCCGCGCTTACCGTGGCCGCGCCGACGCCCAGCATGGCATCGCGGAAGGCCGCATAAAGCCGGCGGTAGTCGCCTGGAACATTGTCCACGCTGCTGCGCTGGGGCCGGCCCTCCGCGCCCACCACCACGTGTTGGCCGTGCAACGGGTCCAGTCCCCACCCCGGGGCGCCCGGGGCGATGCCATCGCGCAGCTGGTCCTCCTGTACGTCGCGGCCCTCCTTGAGGTAGCTGCCCAGGCTGCCATGCACGCTGAAGCGCGGTGCCGAGGCGGCCACCAGCGAGCCGGCATGCACGATCGCGCGATGCTGCGGGTAATGCAGCACGGCATGGAAATAGTCATCGCTGCGGGCGTGCGGGCGCTGCGCGGCCAGGTCGGCGCTGATCGCCTGCGGCCAGCCGAACAGCTGCAGCATCTGGTCGAGCAGGTGCGGGCCCAGGTCCATCCACAGGCCGGCCCCGGGCGCATCGCTTTCGCGCCAGCGATCGCGCACCTGTGGCCGGTAGCGGTCGAAGTGCGAATGGCATTCGGCCACCTGGCCGAGCGCGCCGTGGTCCAGCAGTTGGCGCAGGGTGAGGAAGTCGGCATCAAAGCGCCGGTTCTGGAACACCGTGACCACCCGTTCGGCGGCCCGCGCGGCCTGCACTACGGCCTCGGCCTGGGCCACGTCCAGGGTGAATGGCTTGTCCACCAGCACATGCTTGCCCGCCTGCAGCGCGGCAATCGCCAACGCGGCGTGTTCGCTGTTGGGGGTGGCGATCACCACTGCATCCAGCGCCGGATCCTCCAGCAGCTGCGAGGGTTCGGCGCAGATGCGCACGTCGGTGAACGTGCGCAGCAACCGGTCGCGCTGCGAACTGACGATGCTGTGCAGCACCAGGCCGGGGGTGTGCTGGATCAGCGGCGCATGGAACACGCTGCCGGCCAGGCCATAGCCGATCAGTCCCACCTGCAGGGGCGTGGTCATGGGGGAGCTCCGGGACGAGGGGACGACCAGCCTAGCGGCTGGCGGCACGTCACGGAACATGAACCGTTGTGCATGAAGCTGAGTGGTTCACGGCAGCGTTATGTCCTGCGCACGTGCCGCACACGCCTTGCCCCGGACACTGGCCACACACCCAAGGAGACACCGAACATGACCAACACTACGCGCAATCTGCTTGCTGCTTCGCTCGCCCTCGGCATGGTGCTGGGTACCTCCTCGGCCATGGCCAAGGATCCGCCGAAGACCACCGACCACGCCGCCATGACCCATGCCGACACGCATGACTCGGCCGAGCCGGTCACCGACAGCTGGATCACCACCAAGGTCAAGACCGACCTGCTGACCAGCAAGAACGTCCCGGGCACCGAGGTCAAGGTGGAGACGGTCAACGGCGTGGTCACCCTGACCGGCACCGTGGCCAGCCAGGCCGAGCATGACAAGGCGGTCCGCGTGACCAAGGGCATCAAGGGCGTCAAGAGCGTCGATGCCAGCGGGCTGAAGGTGGTGGCGGCCGCCGCCAAGCGCTGAGCCCACCGGCCTGCGCAGTGCATCGAAGGGCGCGCCTGCGGGCGCGCCCTTTTGTTTTTCTAAATCGTTCATAAAACCTTGCGCGGCCTATTCACAATGCGCTGGGGTATATTCATGGCTTCGCCCGCGTTGGGCACCGCCGTTTACGGCACCGCGAGCTGAAGAGGGACTATGGCGCTGGTTTTCAGTGACGATGTATGGGATCGCTGGCGCTTGCCGGCACTGGCGCTGGCAGCGGCGGCCATCATCGTGGTGCCTTGGCTGACCTTGCGCAAACTGGCCGATGACAATGTCGAGGCGATGCGGTGGGTGAGCCATACCCAGGACGTGGGGGTGGCGGTCTACCAGTTGCAGGCCGACGTGCGCGACGTGGAATCGGCTGCGCTGACCATGTCCAAGGGCATCGATGCACCGGGCCTGCGCGAGCGCCTGGGGCAGGCCAAAGACATCCCGCGGCGGCTGGCGCGGCTGGCCGAACTCACCCGCGACAACCCCGAACAGTTGATCCGCATCGGCCGCATCCAGTCGATGGTGGAGCGGCGCATGGAAGTGGCCAGGCAGTTGGCCCGCAGCGCACCGGACAGCGACCAGCGCGAGATGGTCCAGGACCTGACCACCCGTTACCCGATCCGCGGCCTGATCGAGGAACTGCAGGCCACCGAAGAGGCGCTGCTGCGCGAGCGCAGCGCCAGTTTCCAGCAGCAGCAACGGCAGAGCGAGTTCGTGTCCTGGACGGCGCTGCTGGTGCAGCTGTCGCTGCTGGGCCTGGTGCTGTGGCTGCTGCATCGGCAGATGGGCCATCGCGCCAGCGCCGAACGCGCCTCGCAGCGCTCGGCTGCACGCGCTGCCTCGGTGCTCAACACCGTGCGCGAGCCGATCGTGCTGCTGGACCGCGAGTTGAAGGTACAGCTGCACAACCCGGCCTTCGCCGAGCTGTACGGCCTGGATGAAGAGCAGCCGGTGGAAGGCCTGCGCCTGGATGGCATCGGCGACGGCGCATGGAACGATGCGGTGGTGCGCCAGCGCCTGACCGACGTGCTGCTGCGTGGCCGCGAGCTGTGGGACTACGAACACGAACAGCGCACCGCCGACGAGCAGGTGCGCACGATGCTGATCAACGCCCGGCGCATGCCGCTGCCGGACAAGGACGACGAAGTGGTGCTGATGACGGTCAGCGACGTGACCGTGCAGCGCGCCGTGCAGCAGCGCGTGGAAGAACTGAACCGGCAGCTGGAAGGCAAGGTCGAGCAGGTCTCGGAAGTGAATCGCGAGCTGGAGGCCTTCAGCTATTCGGTCTCCCACGACCTGCGTGCGCCGCTGCGCCACATCGGCGGGTTCTCGGACAAGCTGGCCCGCCACCTCGGCGAGCAGGCCGACGAGAAGTCGCTGCACTACCTGGGGGTGATCTCCAACTCGGCCAAGCGCATGGCCGCGCTGATCGATGACCTGCTGGTCTACTCGCGGCTGGGCCGGGCGGCCATGCGCATGCAGGCGGTGGACATGCAGTCGCTGGTGGCCGACACCCGCGCCATGCTCGACGCCAACCTGCAGAGCGAGGCCGAGGAAACCGGCGTGCACCGCCAGGTGGAGTGGAAGGTGGCCCCGCTGCCGATCCTGGTCTCCGATGAGAACATGATGCGGCAGGTGTGGCTGAATCTGCTTGGCAATGCGATCAAGTATTCTTCCAACCGCGATCCGGCCCGGATCGAGGTCGATTACCAGCAGCAAGCCGACGGCGGCCACCTGTTCACCGTGCGCGACAACGGCGCCGGTTTCGACATGGCCTACGCCGGCAAGCTGTTCGGCGTGTTCCAGCGCCTGCACAAGGCCAGTGACTATCCCGGCACCGGCATCGGCCTGGCCAGCGTGCGCCGCGTGCTTACCCGGCACGGCGGCCGCATCTGGGCCGAGTCGGCCGTCGATGCCGGCGCCACCTTCCATTTCCTGCTTCCTCCTGCGCTTGACGCAATCAACAAGGGCTCCGCCGCATGACCGCACTTCGCACCATCCTCCTCGCCGAGGACAGCCCTGCCGACGCCGAGATGGCCGTCGATGCCCTGAAAGAGGCCCGCCTGGCCAACCCCATCGTGCACGTCGAAGATGGCGTGGAAGCGATGGACTACCTGCTGCGCCGTGGCGCCTACGCCAACCGTGAGGAAGGCCTGCCGGCGGTGCTGCTGCTGGACATCAAGATGCCGCGCATGGACGGCCTGGAAGTGCTGCGCGAGATCCGCAACACCGAAGAGCTCAAGCGCCTGCCGGTGGTGATCCTGTCGTCCTCGCGCGAGGAAAGCGACCTGGCCCGCAGCTGGGACATGGGCGTGAACGCCTACGTGGTCAAGCCGGTGGACGTGGACCAGTTCTTCGGCGCGGTGCAGACCCTGGGCAAGTTCTGGGCGGTCATCAACCAGGCGCCGGAAGTCGAGTAAGCCCATGCCGCTGACTGGCCCCTCACTGGGTATGCTGCGCGTCCTGCTGGTGGAAGACTCCCCCGAGGACGCCGAACTGATGTGCGAGCAGATGCTCGATGCCGGCCTGGAGGCCAGTTTCGAGCGGGTGGAGAGTGCCGAGGAGCTGCGCGAAGCGCTGAGCCGGTTCTCCCCGGATATCGTGCTGTCGGACCTGAGCATGCCCGGTTTTTCCGGCAACGAAGCGTTGCAGATCGTGCGTGGCTGGCACCCGGATGTTCCCTTCATCTTCGTGTCCGGCACGATGGGTGAGGAAAATGCGGTCGCCGCCCTGCACCAGGGCGCCAACGACTACATCATCAAGCACCAGCCGGCGCGGCTGCCCTCGGCGGTGGCGCGTGCGGTGCGCGATGCGCGCAGCACGATCGACCGCCAGCGGGTGGAAGCCGAGCTGATGCGCGCGCAGCGGCTGGAAAGCCTGTCGCTGCTGGCCGCCGGGCTCAGCCACGACCTGCGCAACATCCTGCAGCCGCTGCTGATCATGCCGGACCTGCTCAAGGCACGCACCGAAGACCCGCAGTTGCACCACCTGGCCGACATCATCGCCGAGTGCGGTCGCCGCGGCCACGAGATGGCCGAATCGATGCTGTCCTTCGTGCGCGGCTCGCGCAAGCCCAGCGAACAGATCTGCATCGCGCACCTGTTCGAGGCGGTGGAACTGCTGTTGCGCAGCAACCTGCCCGACAAGGTGAGCCTGCACCTGGACGTGGCCGATGACCACCTGGCCGTGGATGCCAACTACACCGAGCTGCAGCAGGTGCTGTTGAACCTGTCCTTGAATGCGATCCAGGCCATGCCCAAGGGGGGCCGCCTGACCCTGCGCGCGGCGGCCGACCGCGACGGCCAGGGCGAGGAATGGCTGCGCATCTCGGTGACCGACGAAGGCACCGGGATGAGCGCGGAGACCTTGTCGCACCTGTTCAATCCGTTCTTCACCACCAAGGCCAACGGCACCGGGCTGGGGCTGATCTCGTGCAAGCGCATCGTCGAAGGCGCGCACGGCAGCATCCACGTGGACAGCACGGTCGGGGTGGGGACGCGGTTCGACCTGCTGCTGCCGATGCAGGCGGTCAGCGCCGACAGCGAGGCGGTGGACCAGCCGGTCGCTGCCGGTACCGGCCAGTCGATCCTGGTGGTGGATGGCGAAGCCACGCGCCTGTCCCTGCTCGGCAACGCGCTGTCCAGCCAGGGCTACCACCTGCAGCTGGCCTCCGACGGCGCCGCGGCCCTGCGCTGGATGCAGCAGGAGGCGATGCCCGCACTGGTCATCGCCGATGCCGGCTCCAAGCTGCTCTCGGCCAGCCACCTGCTCGGCGAAATGGCCGCCCTGGGCTTCCGCGGCCCGGCGCTGGTGCTGGAAGAAGCCGATGTCACCGTGCCACTGGCGGTGTTCCCGCCGACCATCAACGTGCACGTGCTGCGCAAGCCGCTGGAGATGCAGCAGGTCTTCCGCTCGGTCGCCGAGGCGCTGGAAACGGCGTGACCGGCAGGCGCATGCGACGCCGAGGCCGGCCATTGGCCGGCGTCAGCGGCTCAGGCTTCCCACGGGAACGGCGGCAGGCTGGCCACGGCCTGCTCGAGCCTGTGCGACCAGCTGCCGTGGATTTCCGCATATAGCGGGCTGTCCCCGGCCAGCCGCATGCGCTGGCTGATGCGCAGGTCGCCCTTGCGGATCAGCGCCAGGTCCACCGGCAGGCCCACCGACAGGTTGGAGCGGATGGTCGAATCCAGCGACACGATCGCGGTGCGCGCGGCGTCTTCCAGCCGGGTCTGCGGGCGCAGGATGCGGTCCAGGATCGGCTTGCCGTACTTGGATTCGCCGATCTGCAGGAACGGGGTTTCCGGCGAGGCGGCGATCGCGTTGCCCAGCGGATAGATCATGTACATGCCCGGCTGCTCGCCGCCGACCTGGCCGCCCAGGATCAGCGTGGCCTGGGTGACGATGCCATCGTGGCCGGCCTCCTGCGTGCTGGCCTTGACCTGGCTGTCCACCAGCACGCGGCCGACGTACTCGGCCACTTCGAACAGATGCCGGTAGGCGCGCAGGTTCTGCTCGCGCGCCTCCTCCACGTCGCGGCGCAACCGCGACACCAGCAGCTGGGTGGTGGCCAGGTTGCCGGCGGCCATGATCACGAAGGCGGCCTGCCCGGGAAACTCGAACTCGTGCAGCTTGCGATGCACCCGTACGTCGTCCAGCGACGCGTTGGTACGGGTGTCGGCGGCGAAGACCAGGCCCTCGTCCACCTCGATGCCGACGCAATAGGTCATGTCGGTGTCCTATGATGTGCACCCCGATTCTATGCGGTGCCCCCGTTGGCCCCGTGTGGATTCGCCCCACGCACGCTGAATACCATGACCACTGTGCTCCTGAGCCTGGGCAGCAACCTGCAGCCGCAACAGCATCTTCACGCCGCGGTGGAGGCTTTGCGCGCGCGCTTTGGCGCCATCGACGTCTCCCCGGCCTACCGCACCGCGGCGGTTGGCTTTGACGGCCCGGATTTCCTCAACAACGCGGTGGCCATCCGCACCGACATGCCGCTGCAGGCGCTGGATGCCTGGCTGCATGCGCTGGAGGACGCCCACGGCCGCGACCGCAGCGGCCCGCGCTTTTCCGACCGTACCCTGGACCTGGACGTGGTGTTCTACGGCGACCTGATCGTGGAGGGCCCCGGCCACCTGCGCATCCCGCGCCCGGAACTCAAGCACGCCTTCGTGCTCAAGCCGTTGGCCGACATCGCCCCGGCATTCGTCGATCCGGTCAGCGGCCTGGACCTGGCCACGTTGTGGCGTGCGCACCGCCAGTTCGGCGAGGCGTTCGAGACGATGGACCTGCTGCCGGGGTAGTCAAGGTACCGGCAAGGGCGGCCACCACGCGATGCCCGCCGCCCCGCCCGAACGCTCGGCGAGGGGGCGCGGACGCCGCTACGACAGGGTCCGGCCGCCGTCCACGCGCAGCGTGTGGCCGGTGATGAACGGCGCATCGGTGACCAGCCAGTACACCGCTTCGGCGATCTCCTCCACGGTGCCGGTGCGCGCCAGCGGCGTGCGCAGCAGCAGCGCCTGCTGGGCGTAGTCGTCCTTGCCCTGTTCCGGCCACAGGATCGCGCCGGGGGCCACGGCATTGACCCGCACCTTGGGGGCAAGCTCCAGCGCCAGCGAACGGGTGACCATTTCCAGCGCCGCCTTGGCCGCGCTGTAGACCGGGTGGTCGCGCATCGGCTGGGTGCCGTGCAGGTCGGTGAGGTTGACGATGCAGCCCAGGTGCCGGCGCAGCTGCGGCGCGGCGGCCTGGGCCAGCAGCAGCGGGGCGCGCGCGTTGACCGCGAACAGGTCATCCCAGTGCTCGGCGGTGATCTGGCCCAGCAGGGTGGGGTAGAAGTTGGACGCGTTGTTGACCAGCGCATCGAGTCGCCCGAACTGGGCCACGGTCTGTTCGACCAGGTCGGGGATCGCGTCCGCGTCGCGCAGGTCGGCCTGCAGGGCCAGCACGCTGCCCGGGCGCAGCATGTCCAGGTCGAAGGCCATCTGCTGCAGTTCGGCGGTGGAGGTATGCGCGTGCAGCACCACCGACCAGCCGCAGGCATGGAACTGGCGGGCGATCGCAGCGCCGATCCGGCGCGCGCTGCCAGTGATCAGCACCACGGGGGCGGTATCGGTCATCGGGGGGTACTCCGGGCTCGGCTATGCTGTGCATTGTCACCGCAATCGCCTTCACCATGCATTCCCCACTGCCCACCCCCGATACCGACGCCCTGGCCCACAGCGACCAGTTGGCCGCGGCGCTGCGCGCCGAAATCCTCGCCAACGGCGGTGCCATGCCGTTTGCCCGGTTCATGGAGCTGAGCCTGTACACGCCGGGCCTGGGCTATTACAGCGCCGGGGCGAGCAAGTTCGGCGAATCGGGTGATTTCACCACCGCCCCGGAGCTGGGCCCGCTGTTTGCGGCCACGGTGGCCAACGCGGTGGCCCCGGTCATGCAGCAACTGGGGCCGCAGGCGCGCTTCATGGAGCTGGGCGGTGGCAGCGGCGCCTTCGCCGAGGTCATGCTCAAGCGCATGCTGGAGCTGGATGCGTTGCCCGAACGCTACGCGATCCTGGAACCCAGCGCGGACCTGCGCGAGCGCCAGCGCGAGCGACTGGAAAAGGCCCTCATCCCGCCGGTGTTCGCGCTGGTGGAGTGGCTCAACGGTCCTTTCGACGACGACTGGGACGGCATCGTGTTCGCCAACGAGGTGATCGACGCGCTGCCCACCCCGCGCTTCCTGACCCGCGACGGCATGGTCTACGAAGAAACCGTCGAGCTGGATGCCGAGGGCGGCTTCATGCGCGGCGCGCAGCCGGCCGATGCGATGCTCACCGCCGCGGTGCGCCATGTGGAGCATTACCGCGAGCGGCCGTTCGCCGACGGCTTCCGTTCCGAGCTGCTGCCGCAGCTGCCGTACTGGATCCAGGCCGTGGCCGGGGGCATGCAGCGCGGTGCGCTGTTGTTCGTCGACTACGGTTACCCGCGTGGGGAGTACTACCAGGACGACCGCGATGACGGCACGGTGCGGGCGTTCTACCGCCACCAGGTGCACAACGACCTGTACCGCTGGCCGGGCCTGCAGGACCTGACCGCGTCGGTGGATTTCACCGCGCTGGCCGAGGCCGGTACCGGCGCCGGGTTCGAGATCGCCGGCTACTGCACCCAGGCCAGTTTCCTGCTGGGCAATGGGCTGGGCACGCTGCTGGAAACGGCCGAGGCCCGCGTGGACGAGTTCGGCAAGGTGCGCCTGCGCGACCAGGTCAAGAAGCTGACCTTGCCTTCCGGCATGGGCGAGCGTTTCCAGGTGATGGGCTTCCAGCGGGACGTGGCATTCGAGCCTGCATTCGCCCTGGGCGACCTGACCTGGCGGCTCTGAGATGACCACGACAGGGATGTTGAAGCCGCTGCGCTGGCCGCGCTTCTGGCTGGCGCTGTGGTGGTTGGCCATCGCCGCCACCATCGCCGTGTGCCTGGTCCGGCTGCCGCCGATGGCGCTGCCGGCCAACAGCGACAAGGTGGAACATTTCCTGGCCTACTTCCTGCTGGCCGGCTCGGCGGTGCAGATCTACCGCACACGCGCGGCGCTGGTGTGGGCGGGCCTGGGCCTGGTCGGCATGGGCATCGGCATCGAGTTCGCCCAGGGCGCGCTGACCGCCACCCGCATGGCCGACCCGATGGATGTGCTGGCCAACAGCCTGGGCGTCATCGCCGGCCTGTGCCTCACCTTCACCCCGTTGCGCGACCTGTTGCTGCGTTTGCGCGGGTGAACGGCGGTGACGGCCAACGGTCGTCATCCACCGATGCAATGACGCTCCCCGGAAACCGGCAGGTGACGACCGTTGGCCGTCACCCGGGTGACATTCCGCTCGACACGCCCCCCCCGACCCGCGCGATCAGAACAGCAGGTCGAGAGCCTCCAGCGCGATATCCACATCGTCGCCGCTCCGCTTGGGGCTGCGTTCGTCTTCGGGGCGCTCCGTCCTTTGCTCCGTCTCTGCCGTCGAGGCCTCGGCAGGGGGGCGCGCATCCTGTCGTGCAGGGTCGGCGGGCGTTGGTGGTGCATCGGGCGCGGTCTCCGGCAGGAACGAACCGAGAGCGTCCAGGACGCGTATCAGCCACGCCAGGAAACGGTCCACGCTGGACAGCCACCCGCCACGGATCCCGGGCGCGTTCGACGCCGGGGTGACCGGCGCAACGGACGTGGACTGGACATCGGGGGCCGTGGAAGCAGGGCGCACCGAGGCGCCGCTGGCGGGCGCAGACGGGGTCCCGGGGGCGTGTGCCGGCGCAGAGACGGCGTGCGGTGGCATCGCGGCGCGCTCCTCGACAGGCGCGCTGCGAAGCAGGGCCCGGCCCACCCACGGTGCCAGCAGCAGCATCAGTAACAGCAGCAGCGCCATGGCCACCCCGATGACCAGTGCGATGGCCTTCCACCACGTTCGCGATGTTCCAGCTTCGGCCATGGCAACACCTCCGTGTGGGCACTTCCCGGGCCGGGCGCAGATCCGGGCGCAGGGCACCATTCTCGCGCACCGCAGGCCACGGCGCAGCCACGCGCGGCCGATAGGTCCATGGGTGACGACCAACGGCCGTCACCTGCCGGCCAACCGGCAGGTACCCACCTGGGGTGGGTACCTGCCCGGATCAACGCGGCTGCAACGTCACCTCATCCACCACCCACATCGTCGGGCGGGTGTCGCCGGTGAAGCGCACGCACAGGTCCTGGGTGCCCTTCAACGACCGCGGCAGCGCGGCGTCCAGCGTGATGAAGCCATCGGCGCCGGGCGCGGCCGGCAGTGGCACGCTCACCAGCGGCTTGCCGTCGCAGGTGCCGTTGAGCACGTCCATTTCGCCATGCGCGCTGCGCGCCGGGCTGAATTTTCGCGCCGGTTCGTCGTGGGCCAGCTGGAAGTAATACGGGATCTGCCCGGCACGCACGCGCAGCCTGGCGATGCCGTCCACGTCGGCCTGCTGCCACAACCAGCACGGGTTGAAGATGTTGACGTTGAAGATGGCGCGCTCGCCGTCGGCCGGGCCGTCGTCTTCCAGCCGCAGCAGCAGCTTGCCTTCGCCCGGACACATTGCCAGCTGCTGATCGTTGCGGGTGAGCAGCGAGGTGGCGGTGATGTCGAAGCGGCTGGCGCCGTTGGCCAAGGCCTTGCCGTTGAAGAACGTGGCCGCCTGCAGGGTGATCGGCAGCGGCTGGGTCAGCGGCGCGGTGTAGCGCGGCGACTGCGCGGTGACCGGGCTGCCATCCACGCTGTAGTGGATCTCGTAGCCCAGCGGCGTGCTCAGTGCCAGCGTCGCGGTGCCGGCCTTGCGGTCGTCGCGGCTGTCCTGCTCCACCTGGAACGGCGTCTGTGCATAGGCGATGCCCATTGCCTGCCAGCGCTGCAGCTGGGTGGGCAGGCGCGCCAGGAAATCAGCGTAGTCGCGGCGTTCGCGCGGCGACCAACCGGTCTCGGCCACCGCGGCCAGGCGCGGGAACAGGTTGTGCTGCAGGCGCGCGTAGCTGCGCGTGTGCTCGGTGAACATGTTGGCCTGCAGGCCCAGGATGTGCTGCTGCTTGTCGCGGGCCAGCGCATCGGGCACCGGCTCGAAACCATACACGCGGCCCAGCGGGGTGATCAGCGGTCGGCCCGGCGGTTCGTTGTCCGAGGTGGTCTGCAGGTAGTCCATGTACATGTCGGTGACCGGGGACATGATTACATCGTGGCCTTCGCTGGCCGCCTTCAGGCCGCCTTCGGTCCCCCGCCAGGACATCACCGTGGCTTCCGGCGGCAGGCCGCCCTCCAGGATTTCGTCCCAGCCGATCAGGCGCCGGTCGTGCTGCTCCAGGTACGTCTCCAGACGCTTGATCAGGTGGCTCTGCATCTCCATCTCATCGCCCGCGCCGACTTCGCGCATGCGCGCCTGTACCCGTGCCGAGGCTTCCCACTGGTCCTTGACCGCCTCGTCGCCGCCAACGTGCACGTACTTGGCCGGGAACAGCGCGATCACTTCGTCGAGCACGTTTTCCAGGAACTGGAAGGTGCTCTCCTCGGTATTGAACAGGTTCGGGAACACGCCCCATTCGCTGAGCGGCGTCAGGGGGGTGTCCAGCGTGCCCAGTTCGGGGTAGGCGGCGATCGCGGCGGTGGCATGGCCGGGCACGTCGATCTCGGGGATCACCTGGATGTGGCGGGCCGCCGCATAGGCGATCACGTCGCGGATCTGGTCCTGGGTGTAGAAGCCGCAGTACGGGCGCTCGGCGCCGGTCACCGGATCGCGGCCGCCATCGCCGGCCGGAATCCGGCAACTGCCGATCGCGGTCAGCTTCGGATAGCGCTTGATCTCCATGCGCCAGCCCTGGTCATCGGTGAGGTGCCAGTGGAAAGTATTGAGCTTCTGTTCGGCCATCGCGTCGAGCACGCGCTTGATCTCGTCCAGGCTCTGGAAGTGGCGGGCCGAATCGAGCATCAGCCCGCGCCAGCTGAAACGCGGCGCATCGTCGATGCGCAGCGCCGGCAGGGTGCCGTCGGCGCTGCCGGTGAACAGTTGCGACAACGTCGCCGCGCCGTAGAACAGACCGGCCTCGGTGGCGGCGGCAACGGTGACGCCATCGCCGTTGGAGCGCAGCTGGTAGCCTTCGGCGCCGGTCTTCAACGCGGTGTCCAGCACGAAGCGGACGCCGTTCTTGCCGTTGCCGTTCCTGACCTGCAGGGTGGGGCCGCCGCTGTCGTGCAACAGGGTGCCGAACTGGCCGGCCACGCGCGTGGCCACGTCGCCGCGCGCCCATACCGGGGTGCTGGACGCCAGCTTGAAGGCCGCCCCCTGCAGGCGCTCCACGTGGGCCGGCGCGGGAATCAGCGGCAGTGAGCCGGGCCGGGCGCGCGGGCCGTCGGACGCCTGCGCGTCGGTGGCATGCGCGAGCGGTGCCAGGGACAGGGCCAGTGCGAAGGACAGCAGTGACAGCGAGGTACGACGGGTGCGGGTATGCATCGGGTCATTCCTGTGTAGCGAATCGGGTTGCACCTGTAAAAACGGGCCCGGAGGTCCGGGCCCGTCGTTCAGGCTGGCAGCATGCAGCAAAGCGGATCAGAACTTGAAGTGCACCGTGGCCATGTAGCGGCGGCCGCTCTTGTAACGCGAGGCCAGGTGGTCCTTGTCGCCCAGGTACTGGAAGTACTCTTCGTCGAGCAGGTTCTGCGCGTCCACGGTGATGGACCAGTTCTCGTTGAAGGTGTAACCGAAGCTGGCGCCCAGCTCGGCGTAGTCATCCACGCTGGCCGGTGCCGAGCCTGCGACGTAGCCGCCGGCCAGGTAGCTGTCGCGCCAGTTGTAGGTCAGCCGTGCGTTGATCGGACCCTTCTCGTAGTACGGGCTGAACGCGACCGAGTTGCGCGACTGGTAGGGCAGCGCATCGCCGGAGTTGTTCTCACCGTTGGCGTAGGTGTAGTTGGCGGTCAGGCCGAAGCCGCTCTCGCCGAAGGGCTGCTGGTAGCTGATGTTGAAGCCCTTGACGTGGCCGCTGCCGGCGTTGCGCGGACGCTGGATGCTGTAGTCGCAGTAGCCGTCGGCCGCGCAGCCGTTGGTGCCCACGATGTTGGCCCAGGTGGCCGGCGAGGTATCGCGGATCGAGTTGTACTGGCGCTCGGTGACGGCGCTGGTGTCGATGTAGTTGTCGATCTTCTTGTAGAACAGCGACCAGGCCACCACCGACTGCGGCGCGAAGTAGTACTCGGCCGACAGGTTGTAGTTCCAGGACTCATACGGGGACAGGGCTGCATTGCCGCCGCTGCCGGTGAGCGTGGTGTCGTTGAGGAAGGTATTGTTCACCATCTGGTTGTAGGGTGCCCAGGCGATGACCTTGCTGGCGCCGAAGCGGAACACCCAGTCACTGTCGGTGTCGTAGACCAGGTTGACCGACGGCAGCAGGAAGTCTTCCTTCTTGGTCTGGGTCTGCCACTTGCTGTCCAGATCGGTCAGGGTGGGGGTGCCGCCGTAGACGAAGCCGCTGCCCGCGGTCTTGGAATCCACGTAGCGCACGCCGACATTGCCGCGCACCGGGCCGTTGGAGAAATTCAACTGCGCATAGGCGGCATTGTTGGTCTGTTCCAGCGCCCAGCTGTTGTTGAGGTAGCTGGCCGGATCGGGATTGGCGAAGTCCAGCGGGCTGCCCTTGACCCAGTTCAACACATTGTCGCGGCCCACCTGGACGTGGCGGCCCTGGCCATCGCTGAAGCCCTGGATGTCGGTCAGCCCGATGGTGCCGACGTCGGCCAGGGTGCCCGGACGCACGCCGCCATACACGTTCAGGTCGAAGCTCTCTTCATGCTTGCCGTGGCGCACGCCGAACTGCAGCTGGTTGAAGATGCTGTCGAACTGCACGTTGAAGTCCAGCTGTGCGTAGGTGTCCTTGCTGTCGGTGGAGAAGATGCCGTTGTTGCCGAACCAGCCGCCGGCCGAACCCCAGTTGGCCGGGTTGCGGGCCGCGTCGGGGTTGTCGAAGGTGATGCCCTTGTCCAGGTTCCAGCTGAAGCCGCCGTTGTAGAACGGTTCGATGAAGTACTGGGCCAGGTCCTTGTTCTCGGACTTGCTCTGGCCGACCTGGCCGCTGATGCCCCAACCGTCGCCCTTCCAGGCGCCACGCAGGTCCAGGCCCTTGGTGGTCACTTCCGATTCGCGCACGTTGTTGTCGTAGATCACCGTGCCGCTGTTGGCGGTGGCGCTGGCGTTGGAGTGGCCGCTGTTGACCACGCCGTTGCGCACGTCGCCGAGCTGGTTGACCGCACCGACGGTGCCCGGGTTCCAGGTCAGGAAGGAGTACATCGACTGGTTGTAGTTGTCGAAGTTCTCCTTGATGTACAGGCCGCTGAGGTTGAACTCGAGTTCGTCGGTCGGCTTGAACTGCAGGTTGACCACGGCGCTGTCGCGCTTGCGGTCCTGCTGGAACCAGGCGGCGTTGACCGAGTTGGGCACGTCCGCATTGGGGTCCACGCCCGGCGCATTGGTGAAGGTGGAGGCCTTGGCGTAGCCGAACACTTCCATGCCCTGGCGGTCCACGCGCTCTTCATAGTGCTGCGCGGCGACGTTGATGCCGAAGGTTTCCTCGTCGTTCTTCCAGCTGTAGATGGCCGAGGCGTTCGGCTTGCCCTTGCTGGCCTGGTCGCTGTAGCTGTAGCCCACCGAGGCGGCCACTTCATTGGCGCGCATGTCCAGCGGCTGGCGGGTATGCATCAGGATGGTGCCGCCCAGGCTGCCTTCGGTCAGGCGCGCTTCGGAGGACTTGATCACTTCCATGCGGCCCAGGATCAGCGGCGACAGCAGGGTGTAGTCGAAGCCGCGGTTGGGCTGCTCGCCGTACAGCCAGATCGCCTGCGCGACCGGGTGGCCGTCCAGGAAGGACAGGTTGAGGCTGGGATCGGTGCCGTCGATGCTGACCCGCTCACCCTGGCCGAAGCGACGGTCCAGCGAGATGCCGGGCAGCTGGGACAGCGCCTCGGCGACGTTGGTGCTGGGGAACTTGCCGATGTCCTCGGCGGTGATCGCCTCGGAAATGGTGACGTTGTTGCGCTTGGTGTCCAGCGACTTTTCCAGGCTGGCGCGGATGCCGACGACGTTGACCGTATCCAGGTCGGTCGCGGTGGTGGAGGTTTCCTGCGCCTGCGCGCCGAATACCAGACAGCTGAAAATGGCTGCCGAAAGCAGACTCTTGCGGTGGTTCATGATGTCTCTCCTCATCAATCCGATGGTTCGCCGGCGACGGCGTGTCTTCTTGCGTCTGGTACGACTTTGCCGCGCGCCCGAAACCGGGGCGCGCCTTGGGTGCCACGTACTGCGTGTTGCTTGCCCGGCGCGCCGTCAGGCGTTCGGGTGGTCCCTATGTCCCAGGTACCAGCTGGCGGCGCCGATGACGCCCAGCTGCCCGTGCTCGACCACCTTCACGGGAATGCGTTCCAGCGCCTCGCGCATCGGTCCTTTGTTGAGGTACCGGGACACGAACGTGCTGTTCAACAGGAATTCGCGGATCTGCGGCAGGATGCCGCCGGCCAGGTAGACCCCGCCGGTGACGCCGTATTGCAGGGCCATGTCGCCGATGGTGCTGCCGAGCAGGCCGCAGAACACCTCCAGGCTCAGGCGCGCGGTCGGGTCCTGGTCGGCCATCGCCGCGGCGGTGACCGCATCGGGCGTGGCCAGCGTCGGGGCCCGGCCTTCCAGCGCGCACAGCGCGCGATACAGGTTCATCAGGCCCGGGCCGGACAGTGCGTGCTCGACCGACACGTGCGCGTGCTCGCGCTGCATCTGGCGCACGATCGCCATTTCCAGTTCGGTGGTGCTGGCCAGGGTGGGCTGGCCGGCCTCGGTGGCCAGCACGACCGCACCGTGCGCCGTGGGGATCCACACCGCCGCGCCCAGCCCGGTGCCGGGGCCGACCACCAGGGTGGGGCCGCGCGGGGCGGTGGCCGGGCCGGTCAGCTGCAGCACGCCGCTGGCATCGACCTGGGCGGCGGCGTAGGCCACCGCCTCGAAGTCGTTGACGATGTAGACATGGTCCAGGCCGACATCCTGCTCGATCCGGCGTGCCGACAGCGGCCAGGGCACGTTGGCGGTGATCACCGTGCCGTCCTCGCGGGCCACGCCGGCGGTGGCCACCACGCAGTGGGCCGGGCGCGCGCCGGCGCCGAGGAACTCGGCCAGGATCGCGCTCAGGCCGGGGTAGTCGGCATTGCGGAACTTGCGGTACTCCAGCAGCTGTACTGGATGCTCCGGGTCGGCGCTGGCCTGCACCCTGGCCACGCGGACATGCGTGCCGCCCACATCGGCGGCCAGGAACGGCGGCACCGCGGCGGGCAGGGCATGGGCCGGTACAGAGTGGGCGGCTGCGGTCACACGGGCTCCTGGATGTACGCGGCCGGTCCGACCCGGCGATTGAGCGGAGTCTGTAATCGTTCTGACAACGATGTCAACGATAACCTCAGACTTTCGATGTTGCGCCGCAACGGGCAATAGCACCAGAAAACGTTTTCATCCAACGCCCGTCATGTTTTTGCAAACCGGCTGAAAACCGCAGCGGGAGTGCCGCCAGGCGTGGCGGGGCGTGGCATCTGCGCAGGTGCAGCATGCAGGCGGCGGCCGCCGCGGACGACACCGCTTGTTGACAAACCCGGCGGCGGCAACGAATAAATGTGACAACGTTGTTCCCAGCCACTCTTCCGACGCCGCCCCGCGCCGTCGATGCAGGAGCTCCCTTGATGTCTGCCGTGCCTGCTGCCTCCGCGCGTTCGAGCGTGCTCACCTCGATCCTGATCATCGGCGTGCTGTTCTTCCTGATCGGCTTCTTCACCTGGCTCAACGGTCCGTTGATCACCTTCGTCAAGCTCGCCTTCGAGCTGGACGAGGTCGGCGCCTTCCTGGTGCTGATGGTGTTCTACCTGTCCTATTTCTTCCTGGCGCTGCCGGCCTCGTGGATCCTCAAGCGCACCGGCATGAAGAAGGGCCTGAGCCTGAGCCTGCTGGTGATGGCCGCCGGCGCGGTGGTGTTTGCCCACTTCGCCCAGCAGCGCTGGTACCCCGGCGCGCTCAGCGGCCTGTTCATCATCGGCAGCGGGCTGGCCCTGCTGCAGACCGCGGTCAATCCCTACATCAGCATCCTCGGCCCGATCGAGACCGCCGCCCGGCGCATCGCGCTGATGGGCATCTGCAACAAGATCGCCGGCATGCTGGCCCCGGTGCTGATCGGCACGCTGGTGCTGCATGGCATCGGTGACCTGGACGCGCAGGTGAAGGTGGCCGACGCCGCGGCCAAGACCGTGCTGCTCAACGAGTTCGCCGCCAAGATCCAGCTGCCCTACATGGCCATGGCCGCGCTGCTGGTGGTGCTGGCGGTGGGCGTGCTGTTCTCGCCGCTACCCGAGCTGAAGACCGCCGAGGCCAACGCCACCCCGGCGCGTGCGCCCGGCACCGCCGAGCGCACCAGCATCTTCCAGTTCCCGCATCTGTGGCTGGGGGTGCTGTGCCTGTTCGTCTACGTGGGCGTGGAGGTGATGGCCGGCGATGCGATCGGAACCTACGGGCATGGCTTCGACCTGCCGCTGGACCAGACCAAGATGTTCACCTCGATCACCCTCGGGGCGATGCTGGTGGGCTACCTGGCCGGCCTGGCGCTGATCCCGCACCTGGTGTCGCAGTCGCGCTATCTGAGCATCTCGGCCACCCTGGGCGTGCTGTTCTGCATCGGCGCGCTGCTGACCCACGGCTATGTTTCGGTCGGTTTCGTGGCCGCCCTCGGCTTTGCCAACGCGATGATGTGGCCGGCGATCTTCCCGCTGGCCATCCGCGGCCTGGGCCGCTTCACCGAGACCGGCTCGGCGCTGCTGGTGATGGCCATCGCCGGGGGCGCGATCATTCCCCAGGCCTTTGCCGTGCTCAAGCAGCACTTCGATTTCCAGTGGGTGTTCGCCGGGCTGATGGTGCCGTGCTACCTCTACATCCTGTTCTACTCCCTGCGCGGCCATCGGGTCGGGCTGCCCCGCGACGGGCGGTGATCGGCGATCATGGACGTCCAACGGGATCCGCAGGAAAAGAGCATGCGCAGAGCGACCATCAAGGATGTCGCCGAACGGGCCAAGGTGTCGCTGAAGACCGTCTCGCGCGTCATCAACAATGAGCCCTCGGTGATGCAGGCCACCCGCGCGCGGGTCCTGCGCGCGATCGCCGAACTGGACTACGAGCCCGATCCGGCGGCGCGCAACCTGCGCACCGGCACCACCCTGGTGGTCGGGCTGGTCTACGACAACCCCAATCCGTACCACATCATCGGCGTGCAGAACGGCGTGCTGGCCGCCTGCCGCGAGACCGGCTTCGGCCTGCAGATCCATCCCTGCGATTCCAGCAGCCCGATGCTGGCCGAGGAGCTGGCCGACTGGGTGCAGCGCTCGCGCCTGGCCGGACTGGTGCTGACCGCGCCGATGTCCGAGCGCGCCGACCTGGTCGCCGCGCTCACCGCGCGCGGGATCAAGCTGGTGCGGATCATCGCCGCCACCGCCGACCCGCAGGACGGGGCGTGCGTGTTCGTGGACGACCGCGAGGCCGCCTACGAGATCACCGAGCACCTGATCCAGCTGGGCCACCAGCGCATCGGCTTCCTCTGGGGCGGCAGTTCGCACCGCTCCAGCGGCGAGCGCTACGCCGGTTACGAGGCCGCGCTGCGCGACTACGGCATGAGCATCGACAAGCACCTGGTGGTGCAGGGCGACTACACCTTCGACGACGGTTTCCGGGGTGCGCGCCGGCTGCTGGCACTGCGCGAGCCGCCCACCGCGATCTTCGGCTCCAACGATGAAATCGCCGCCGGCGTGCTGGCCGCGGCCAAGTCGGCGGGCATGAACGTGCCTTACGACCTGTCCATCGCCGGCTTCGAGGACAGCCCGTTCTCGCGCCAGTCCTGGCCGCCGCTGACCACCGCCAAGCAGGCCACCGAGGACATCGCCCGGCATGCGGCGCGACTGCTGATCGCCCAGCTGCGCAGCGACGCCTACGACGACGCGCCCCTGCAGCTGCAGAACCAGGGCTTCGTGCCGCAGCTGGTGGTGCGCGGTTCCACCGCCCCGATGCGCCCACAGGGCGCACGCCCCCCTTCTCCTGAAACCACCTGAGTCCCGCATGTCCCTGCCTGCCCCCCACGACACCTTGATGTACCGCGAGGCCGCCGAAGCCGCCGACGTGATCGCCGCGCAGTTCGCGCGCAACCAGGTCGCGGTGGAGACCCTGGCCGCCAGCCTGCGCGCGGCACCGCCGCCGTTCGTGGTGACCTGCGCGCGGGGCAGCTCGGACCATGCCGCCACCTACGCCAAGTACCTGCTGGAAACCCGGCTGGGCCTGGTGACCGCCTCGGCCTCGCCGTCGGTGGGCTCGGTCTACGCGGCCCCGCTGAAGCTGCGCGGGGCGTTGTACATCGTGATTTCGCAGTCGGGCAAGAGCCCGGACCTGCTGCGCAACGCCGAGGCCGCGCGCGCGGCCGGTGCGCGCGTGGTGGCGCTGGTCAACGTGGAGGATTCGCCGCTGGCCCAGCTGGCCGAAACGGTGATCCCGCTCGGCGCCGGTGCCGAGCGCAGCGTGGCGGCGACCAAAAGCTACCTGGCCTCGCTGTCGGCGATCCTGCAGCTGGTGGCGTACTGGAGCCAGGACGCGGCGCTGATCGCCTCGCTGCGCGCGCTGCCCGAGGCACTGCGCCAGGCCTGGGACAGCGACTGGTCGGCCCTGACCGACGGCCTGGTGCCGGCCCACAATCTGTTCGTGCTCGGCCGTGGCCTGGGGCTGGGCGCCGCGCAGGAGGCGGCCCTCAAGTTCAAGGAGACCTGCGGCCTGCATGCCGAGGCCTACAGCTCGGCCGAAGTGAAGCATGGCCCGATGGCGCTGGTGGGCCCCGGCTTCCCGGTGCTGGCGTTTGCCCAGCCGGATGAAACCGGCGCCGGTACCCGCGCGGTGCTGCAGGAGTTCGGCGCGCGCGATGCGCAGGTGTGGCTGGCCGATGTGGGCGGCGACCTGCCGCTGCCGGTCGCGCCGCACCCGGCATGCGCACCGCTGCTCACCGTGCAGGCGTTCTACCGCGCGATCAACGCGCTGGCACTGCGCCGCGGGCACAACCCGGACCTGCCGCCGCACTTGAACAAAGTGACGGAAACGGTCTGATGAAAACCGTCCTGCGCAATGCCCGGATCCTGGCCGGCGACGCGTTCCGCGACGACCTGGCGGTGGTGATCGAAGCGGGGCGGATCACTGCCCTGGTGTCCGATGCGGCCCCGCAGCTGGGCAGGGCCGACGAGCAGGTGGACCTGGGCGGCGGCTGGCTGCTGCCGGGCTTCATCGATGCACAGGTCAACGGCGGCGGCGGCGTGCTGTTCAACAACACGCCCGACGTGGACAGCCTGCGCACCCTGGCCGCCGCGCACCGCCGCTTTGGTACCACCGGGCTGCTGCCCACGCTGATCAGCGACGATGTGCAGGTGATGCGCCGTGCCATCGACGCCACCCGCGCGGCCATCGCCCAGGGCGTGCCCGGCGTGCTCGGCATCCACCTGGAAGGCCCGTACATCGCGCCGGCGCGCAAGGGCACCCACGATGCCAACAAATTCCGCGTGCCCGATGCCGAGGAGATCGCGATGGCGGCCTCGCTCGACAACGGCGTGACCCTGCTGACCCTGGCGCCCGAGCGGGTGCCGCTGGAGAGCATCCGCGCGCTGGTCGAACGCGGCGTGATCGTGGCGGCCGGGCATACCGCCGCCAGTTACGAAGAAGCCCGCGCCGGGCTGGATGCCGGCATCCGCGGCTTCACCCACCTGTACAACGCGATGTCGCCGCTGACCGGGCGCGAGCCGGGCGCGGTGGGTGCGGCGCTGGAAGATCGCGACAGCTGGATCGGCATCATCGCCGACGGCGTGCATGTGCACCCGGCCAGCCTGCGCGTGGCGCTGGCGGCCAAACCGCGTGGCAAGGTGATGCTGGTCACCGATGCAATGCCGCCGGTGGGCGCCGACAGCCCCAGCTATGAGCTGTATGGCGAGGTCATCACCGCGGTGGACGGCGTGGTGCGCAATGCGGCCGGTTCGCTGGCCGGCTCGGCGCTGGACATGGCCACCGCGGTGCGCAATGCGGTGCACCTGCTCGGCCTGCCGCTGGCCGAAGCCGCGCGCATGGCCTCGCGCTACCCGGCGCAGTTCCTCAACCTGGACGACCGCCTGGGCGAGATCGCCGAGGGCTACCAGGCCGACCTGGTGCTGCTGGATGATGCGTTGCAGGTACGCAGCACCTGGATCGCCGGCCAGCGCGAGGAGGCATGAGCACAGCGGCCGCCACGCGCATGGGCTCGATCGATGCCCTGCGCGGGTTGACCGTGGCGGCGATGCTGCTGGTCAACAACCCCGGTGACTGGGGCCACGTGTATGCGCCGCTGCTGCACGCGGACTGGCACGGCTTCACGCCCACCGACCTGATCTTCCCGCTGTTCCTGTTCATTGCCGGGGTGTCGATGGCCTTCAGCCTGGCGCCGCGCGCCGGCGATGGCGTACTGCGCCCGGCCCTGCGCAGCGGGCTGTTGCAGCGCGCGCTGCGCATCCTGGTGGCGGGAGCGCTGCTGCACCTGTTGGCCTGGTGGGTGCTGGAGCTGCCGGCGTACCGCGTGTGGGGCGTGCTGCAACGCATCGCGCTGTGCGTGGCGGTGGTGGGCCTGCTGGCCATCCATGCCCGCGCGCGCACGCAGTGGGCCGTGCTGTTGGGCCTGTTGGGCGGCTATGCGTGGGTCCTGCTCGGGGCCGACGCCCTGGCGCCCTGGCAGAACCCGGCCAGCCGCCTGGACACCACGTTGTTCGCCCCGCTGCTGTACCGGTATGACCCGCTGACCGGCCTGGGCCATGATCCCGAAGGCCTGCTCAGCAGCGCCGGGGCGATTGCCAGCACCCTGCTGGGGTTGATCGCCGGCGGCTGGCTGCGTGCGCGGCGGCTGCGCGGCCTGGGCCTGCTGGCGCTGGCCTGCCTGCTGGGCGGTGTGTTGCTGGCGCCGGTACTGCCCTTCAACAAGCAGTTGTGGACGCCCAGCTTCGTGCTGTGGACCGGCGGACTGTCGGTGACGGCCTTGCTGCTGGCGCATCTGCTGGTCGACCGTGCCGGCCTGCCCGCGCTCGGCAGGCGCTTCGGTGTCAACGCCATTGCCGCCTACCTCGGATCGTCGGCGATGGCCCTGCTGCTGATCGGCAGCGGCACGTGGGCGTGGCTGTACCAGGCCGTGCTGGCGCTGCTGCCGCATGCGCCAACGCTTGCCTCGCTGCTGTGTGCGCTGCTGTTCGTGGCGGTGTGGTGGGGCGTGGTGTGGATGCTGGACGCCCGCCGCATCTACCTGAAAATCTAGCGCCACCCGCGCATCTTTTACCCGACCGTCACGGTGCAGCAGTAAAAGTACCGGAGCCGGTCTGCGTAAAAGCACTGGGGCCGTTGCCTTACCCCTCTTGTTGAACAGGAAAGGTGTATGCGCTCGATCCCGCCGTCTCCCGCACGCACGGTGCTGGCCGTCCGCATTTCGCAGTGGTTGCGCCGCGGCTGTCGCGGTGCGCTGGGGTCGGTCCTGCTGGCCGGCGCCGCCCCGGCCTGGGCGGGGTGTGACATCCCTGCGCCGGGCGCCGGCCAGACAGTGACCTGTTCGACCGCCGTGCCCAATCCGGACCCGGTAGCGATCGTCACCGCGGCCGCTGCGTCCAACACCACCATCAACGTACTCGCCAACGCACAGCTCGCTGTCGCCGCCGGCAACGCGATCACCGTGCAGGCCGGGACCGGGCATGTCATCAACAACAGTGGCAGCATCATCGCCAACGCCGGCCGCGCGCTGCAGCTCAATGGCAGCACCTACCTGGTCAACCGCGGCACGATTGCCGGCAGTACCGGTGGCGTGGTGTCCGGCGCCGGCAACGATCGCATCGACATGCTCGGCGGCAGCATCCAGGGGGGCGTAGTGCAGGGCGCGGGCAACGACGCCTTGGTGATCCGCGACGGCGTGATCGACAGCGTCGACCAGGGCGATGGCGAAGACAGCCTGGAGATCAGCGGCGGCAGCGTCACCGGCACGGTGCAGCAGGGCTCGGGCGTGGATACCTTCCTGATCACCGGCGGCAGCATCGGCGCGCTGCTGCAGGGCGATGCGCTGGACCGTTTCCGCATGACCGGTGGACGCATCGTCGGCACGTTCGATGACGGCGACTACGCCGAGATGACCGGCGGTCGCATCGGCCGGGTCAACATGAAGCTCGATGACAACACCTTCCTGATGTCCGGCGGCACCATCGACGGCAACCTCGTCACCGGCTTCGGCCGCGACATCATCGTGCTGTCCGACGGCTATATCGGCGGCAACATCAGCGTCAGCGGCGGCGACGATGCGGTCACCCTCAGCGGCGGCACCGTGCGCGGCGAGATCCGCCTGAGCTTCGGCAACGACCGGCTGACCTGGAACGGCGGCGGCGTGGTGTACGGGGCGATCGACTTCGGCGAGGGCGATGACGTGGCGCAGCTGAGCAACCTCAATACCGCCCACCTGGGCGCGTTGCCGTCTTTCGATGGTGGCCCGGGCAACGACGTGCTCGGCTTGGACAACGTCAAGACCAGCGGCGTGGCGCGCTTCAGCAACTGGGAACAGGTGGCCCTGCGCCAGGACACCCAGCTGGCCTTCGACGGCACCCTGGTGCTGGGCGACAGCGCCAGTGGCAGCGGCCGCCTGGACATCGATGCCACCAGTGCGGTGTTCGGCGGCGGCAGCAACGGCGGGGTCGCCCCGTTCGTGGCCGGGCAGCTGGCCACGCTCACCAATGCCGGCCGCATCGACCTGAGCAATGGTGGCGGCGTCGGCGACACCTTCACCGTGGTCGGCAACTACGTCGGCAACGGCGGCGCGCTGTACCTCAACACGGTGCTGGGCGACGACAGTTCGCTGTCGGACAAGCTGGTGATCTCCACCGGCAGCGCCAGCGGCACGACCGGCGTGGGCATCCTCAACGCCGGCGGCGCCGGTGCCTCCACCGTGGCCGATGGCATCCTGGTGGTACAGGCGATCAACGGTGCCACCACCGCGCCCACCGCGTTCGCGCTGTACAACCCGGTCGCTGCCGGTGCCTACGAGTACTTCCTGTTCAAGGGCGGGGTCAGTGGCGGTACCAGCGAAAACTGGTACCTGCGCTCGACCCTGGTGGCCAGCGCGATGCCGGCGCCCGCGCCGCCGCCGGGCGGGGGCAGCACACTGCCGCCGCCGCCGCCGGAGAGCACCGGCACCCCGCCGGTGGACCTGCCACCGGCGCCGCCGCCGCCGCCGGACGTCAACCCGCCGGATGATCCCAACCCGGCCGCGCCCGAACCGGCGCCGCCACCGGAGCCGGCCGACCCCGCCGACGTGGCGCCGCCCACCATCGCGACCCCGCCGCCGGTGCCCACCACCGTGGCCGCCGTGCCCGGGCCGCTGGCGCTGCCGCCCACCCCCGGTGCCCGCGCCGGCCAGGGGGACATCATTCCGCTGTACCGCTTCGAGACCGGCCTGTATTCGGCGGTGCCGCCGTTGCTGCGCGAAACCAGCCTGGCCAGTCTGGGCACCTTCCACGAACGCCAGGGCGAGCAGCGGCTGCTGGCCGGGCAGGGGGGCGTGCGCGCGGCGTGGGCGCGGCTGGTGGGACAGAGCCACCAGCAGCAGTGGGACGGCGATGCGCAGCCAGGCTTCGACGGCGACATCCAGGGCCTCCAGGCCGGCCTGGACCTGTACGCCAACGCGGCAGACGAGCACCGCGATCAGTTCGGCGTGTTTGTCGGCCGCACCCGCGCGCAGGGCAATGTGAGCGGTTTTGCCATCGGCTGGGAAAACGTGGCGGTGGGCCGCACGCGGCTGGACGACAAGCACGTGGGCCTTTACTGGACCCGCGCCGGCAGTGCCGGTGGCTACCTGGACGCGGTGGTGATGCAGAGCCGCTACGACGGTGACGCAACGTCCTCGCGCGGCCTGGGCATCGACGTCCGCGGCGAGGGCACCACCGCCTCGCTGGAAGTGGGCAAGCCGCTGCTGCGGTTCGGGCAGAGCGCGTGGTGGCTGGAGCCCCAGTTGCAGGTGATCTGGCAGCGCACCTCGATCGACGATGCCGGCGACGCGGTGTCGGCAGTGCGCTTTGACAACGACAACGCCTGGACCGGGCGCGTCGGCCTGCGCCTGGCTGCCGACTACGACATCGCCGGCAACGGCTGGCAGCCGTACATCAAGCTCAATTACTGGCAGACCCTGGACGGCGAAGACCGCATCGATTTCGACAGCAACCGCATTCTCAACCAGCAGGATGCACGTGCACTGGAAGTGGGCGTGGGCGTGGTGGCGCGCTTCAACAGCACCGTCAGTGCCTTTGCGGTGGCCGATTACACGCGCGACCTGGAAAGCAGTGCGCAGAAGGAGCGCAAGGTGATCGAGGGCAATATCGGGCTGCGGTTTGACTGGTAGGGCGGTCACGCCCGGCCTGACGTGTTGCTATTGGTGGCATTCCCCACGGGGGGCAAGTACGCTTTCCGGATGCGAACCAAGCCCAATGCACAGCCCAACCAGAGCCTGATCGACGGCATCGCCACCCTGCAGGCACTGGCCTCGTCTCCCGAGCCGGTCGGCTGCCGTGAGCTGGCCCGGCAGCTGGATGCCAACCCGACCCGGGTCAATCGCCTGCTCAAGACCCTGGCCTACCTGGGCATCGCGCGGCAGACCGCCGACCGCAAATACACCGCTGGCCCGGGCATGCATGTCCTGGCCGCGCAGAGCCTGTTCGCCTCCGGACTGATCCGGCGTGCCCTGCCGGTGCTGGAGCACCTGCGCCGGTTCGGCCACACCGTGGCCCTGGGCGTGCTCTGGAACGACAGCGTCAGCTACCTGTTCCACGCACCGCCCGGCATCGAGGCGGCGCGGGGGCTGGGCCGCATCGGCCTGTTGCCGGCCACCACCAGCGGCATCGGCATCGCGCTGCTGGCCCAGCTCTCCGACGAAGAGGTGCGCGAGCTGTACCAGGACCGCCCGATCCCGATGTTCCCCGACGGCATCGAGCAGCTGCTGGCGACCCTGGCGGCTACCCGCGCGCAGGGCCATGCACGGGTGCACGTGGCCGATGAGCGCGACCACCATATCGTGGCCATTGCGATGGGCGACCCGGTGCATGCCGGTATCGCGATGTCCGGCTGGATCCCCGAGGTGGCCACCGACGAACTGGTGGCGGCCCTGCGCGCGGCGGCCGCCGAAATCGGCTGAGGCGTTGCCGCAATGCGGTTTGACATGTTGCTACAATAGCAATACGTTGCAGCCTTCCGATGGGGAGGCATCAGCGATGTCCAAGCGTGCAGGCACGTGAGCGGGACCGGAAAAACCAAGTGGGTGCTGCTGGCGCTGCTGTTCTTCTCCACGGTCATCAACTACCTGGACCGGCAGGCGCTGTCGATCCTGGCCACCACCATCCAGGCCGACCTCCAGATGAGCGACCTGGAGTATGCGCGGGTGGTGCAGGTGTTCCTGTTCGCCTATGCGGCCGCCTATGTGATGGCCGGGCGCGTGACCGACTGGCTGGGCGCGCGGGTGGCGCTGCTGTTGTTCGTGGGCTGGTGGTCGCTGGCCAACATCGCCACCGGCTTCGTGCGCAGCGCGGTGGAGCTGGGTGCGGCGCGCTTCGCGCTGGGCCTGGGCGAGCCGGGCAACTACACGGTGGGCACCAAGGTGGTGTCCGAGCAGTTCCCGGCCCGGCAGCGCGGGCTGGCGCTGGGCCTGTACACGGCCGGGGCGATGATCGGGGCGACGCTGGCACCGCCCCTGATCGGGGGCATCGCCTTGACCTACGGCTGGCGCAGTGCGTTCTGGATCACCGGCGTGGCCGGCCTGCTGTGGATGCTGGCGTGGTGGTGGGCTTACCCGCGCAAGGACCGCGCAGCGGCGGCCGCATCGCCCCGTGCCGATGACGCCCAGGCCAGCACCACGCCGGCACTGGAGACCCCGGCACCGGTCGCACCGGCACCGTCGATGAAAGGCGTGTGGGGCCGCCTGGCGCGTGACCGCACGGTGTGGGCGCTGGTCGCCTCGCGCGCGGTCGCCGACCCGGTCTGGTACTTCTACCTGTTCTGGTTCCCCAAATACCTGGGCGATGCGCGCGGCATGAGCCTGGCCACGATCGCCTCGCTGGCGTGGATCGTGTACGTGGCCGCCGACATCGGCAGCGTCGGTGGCGGGGTGATCTCCGGACGCCTGGTCAAGCGCGGCATGGACCCGGTGCGTGCGCGCCTGGCCACGATGATCGGTGCCGCGTGCCTGGCGCCGATCGGCATCCTGGTGGCGCTGCATCCGCCGATCCCGCTGCTGCTGGCGCTGGCCTGCGTGGTGACCTTCGCCCACCTGACCTACCAGATCAACCTGACCACCATGACCGTGGATCTGTTCCCCTCGCGCTACATCGCCTCGGTGGCCGGCCTGGTCGGCTGTGGCAGCGCGCTGGGCGGGATGGTGTCGGCGCAGGTGGTGGGCCATCTGGTGGCCGGCGGCAACTTTGATCGTGCCTTCGTGCTGATGGCCGTCCTGCATCCGATCGCGGTGCTGCTGGCCTGGCTTGCACTGAAACAGGCACGCCGCTCGAAGATGACCTTGATCGGGCCGCAGGCGCTGGCGGTGGCGGCCGGTTGAACCGGGCGTAGCGCCGGGCGCGGCCCGGCGCGGTGTCCAGGGTCAGGCCACGGCCTCGGCGTGGTCCCAGAAGCGTGCGTTGGGCGTTGCGCCCAGGCCGGGACCGCTGGGCAGGGTGTAACCGTGCGCGCCGTAGCCCATGTCGGTGTCCAGCATGTCCACCGAGCGCGAGAAGATCGAGTGCTGCCACTCGTGCCGCCACAGGCCCTCGATCACGCTGGAGGCATGCAGGCTGGCAGCCATGAAGATGCCGCCGCCGATGGTGGCGTGCGGGGCCACGCGCACGCCATGCGCGGCGGCCAGGCGTGCGATGCGCAGGAACTGGGTGATGCCGGTGTGGCCCATCTCCGGCTGCACATAGGCCAGCGTGCCGCCTTCCAGCCGCAGCCGGGCCACGTGCTCGGTCGGCCACTCTTCGCCGGCGGCCACCGGGATCGGGCTGTCGCCGCCGAGGGCAATCAATCCGGTCACGTCTTCCGGCTTCAGCGGCGCCTCGATGAAAGTCAGTCCGCTGGGCTGCAGTTGTTGCGCCAGTGCCAGCGCCTGGGCGTGATCGAACTTCCAGTGCAGGTCCACCATCAGGTGCACCTGCGCGCCGAGTGCGGCACGCAGCGCGGCCATCTCCTCCACGATGCCCTCGTGGCTGACCACCGCGTGCACCTTGAACGCATCGTGGCCCTGCGCGGCGAACGCGCGGGCCATCGCCACCTTCTCTTCAATGTGGCTGGCCGGCAGCCCGGAGACATAGCCGGCGATGTGCGCGTTGCGACGCGGCCCCAGCAGCGCCCACAGGGGCTGGCCGGCCGCGCGTGCGCGCAGGTCCCACAGCGCGATGTCCAGGGCGGCGAGGGCGTCGGTATGGAAACCGCTGCCGCAGCCACGCACCCGCATCAGGCCGTACAGGTCGTCCCAGATCGTTTCCACGTCCTGGGGATCGCGGCCGATCAGTTCCGGGGCGAGCAGGTCGTTGATGATTTCGCAGGTCGCGCGCGGCGCGCAGATGCCATAGGTCTCGCCCCAGCCGACCGCGCCGTCGGCGGTGGTGATGCGCACCAGCACCGAGCGGTCCACGGTCGGATAGAGCGTGCCGTTGCCGCGGCGCACCAGATAGCCGCGCGCGTTGACCCGTTCGCCCGGGCCCAGCGGGCCCAGGTAGGGGGTGCTGCGCGGCACGGTGAGGATGAAGGTCTCGATCGTGCTGACAAGGCTCATGCAGATGCTCTCCTGGCCTGGCCGGGAACGGTGTCCAGCGGCAGCAGGTCGCCGATGCGATCCAGCAGGATAGCCAGTTCGCGCTGGTCATACCGGTCCAGCGCCGGGCCCGGCGCGCGCACGTAGTCGCTGTCGATCAACCCGCGGCGCAGCAGGATCGCCTTGGTCAGGCGCCAGCGGAACACCGCCTGCATGCTCAGCAGCGGCAGGGTGCGCTCGAACAGCGTGCGGGCGCGCAGGTGATCGCCGGCCGCCCACGCCGCCAGCATCGCCACGTGTACCTCGGTGATCTCACAGGCCGGCATCGTGCCGACCGCACCGCGCGCCAGCTCATCGAGCACGTAGCGCGCACCGGCGCCGCCGAACACCGCGCGCACGTTGGCGCCGGCGCGTTCGGACAGCGCGGTGATGCGGTGCCCGGAGGGCATGGTTTCTTCTTTCACGTAGGCAATGGCCGGGACCTGCGCGGCCAGCGCCACCACCGCTTCCACGTCCAGCCCCACGCCCATCGGCGCCGGCGCGTTCTGCAGCATTACCGCCACGCCCGATGCGCTGCCCAGACGCTGGAAGAAGTCGGCCATCCCCGCCGCATCTCCGGCCAGCGCGTGCGGCGTCAGCACCATCGCCGCCTCGGCACCGGCCTCGGCGCCGGCGCGCGCCAGGCGCACCGCGTCCTCCAGCGTGGTGGCGCTGGCGCCGACGATGAAAGGCACGCGGCCGCGGTTCCAGCGGCCGATACAGGCGGTGAGGTGCAGGCGCTCCTCCAGCGCCAGCATGTCGTACTCGCTGGCCAGGCCCGGAAACACCACCCCGGCCGCGCCGGCACCCAGGATGTACTCGAATACCGCCTCGGTGCCGCGCTCGTCGATGGCGCCTTGCGCGTCGAAGATCGTGGGGAGGATGGGGAAGACACCTTGCAGAACGGCCATCGCGCCGGGTCCTTGTTGAGCTGTGTGTGCCTTGGATAGCAACACTATTGGAGGGAGGTTCCCGCAGCGGCCGCAAAGGAACCGTCATTCTTCGCTGCATTGCAGCGTGCGCGGCCAAATCATATTGCTATATTAGCTACACGCTGCCAAGCCGCAGCGCAGCAGCAACGACGGAAAAGCTGGATCCAGGCGCAGGTCGGCACGTGGGGTGGGACGGGGGGCAGGCATCGGCCGGGCCCCGGTCCCGACGACCGGCGGTTGGGTCCCCACCTTGGGAGAGGGCCCGATCCATGCATCGCTTTCGACGTTCCACCTTGTTCACCGCGCTGGGCACCTGCCTGCTCGCGCCGGCATTGGCCGCTGCACAGGACGCACCTGCGCCAGCCGCCTCCACCCCCACCGCTGCCGAGCAGCAGGCGCAGACCCTGGATGCGGTCAGCGTGGTCGGTATCCGCGGCAGCCTGGAAGCCTCGCGCGACCTCAAACGCGACTCGGCGCAGATCGTCGATGCGATCGTGGCCGATGACATCGGCAAGTTGCCCGACACCAACGTGGCCGAGTCGCTGGGCCGGGTCGCCGGCGTGCAGATCGAGCGCGGCATGGGCGAGGGCAGCGACATCCTGGTGCGCGGCCTGAAGGAAAACGTGCTGCTGTACAACGGCCGTCAGATCGTCGATGCCACCGGGCGCGGTGGCAACGGCCTGGACCAGCTGGCCACCTCCACCTACGGGCTGTTGTCGCTGGTGCCTTCGGAGCTGATCTCGCGCCTGGAGGTGACCAAGCTGGCCGGTGCCGACCAGTTGTCCGGCGGGCTCGGCGGCATCGTCGATATCCACACCCACCAGCCGCTGTCCGGGGACAGCGGGCAGAACGTGGTCAGCCTGGCCGGTACCTACGATGAGATGGCCGATTCCTGGGGCCACAACGCGTTCGGGCTGATCTCCCGGCGCAGCGAGGACCGCCGCTTCGGCGCGTTGCTGTCGGCGACCTATGGCCGTCGCAACGTCGTGCAGCAGGGCCTGGACACGTTCTCCGGGTACGCCCGTTACACCGACCCCGCCGACCCGACCCGTGCCCGCTTCGGCAGTACCGACATGCGCGCGCAGAACATCGACGATGACCGCACCAAGGTCGGCGTCAGCGCGGTGCTGCAATGGCGGCCCACCGATGGCGTGGAACTCACCTGGGACACGTTCTACTCGCGGCAGAAGGCCGAGCGCGACCGCTACTGGATCGCCTTCAATCCCTCGGCGGGCCTGAGCAACGCGGTCTACTCCGACCACGACATCCTGCTCGCCGGCCGCTCCACCGGCACGGTGCTGCTGAACACCGAAGTGGCCGACATCGACTCGGACACCCTGTCCACCGCCCTGCGCGCCAGCTTCCGCGTCGGTGATCGCCTGGACGGCTCGGCCGAGCTGGACTGGGGCCGCTCCACCGCCAACTACAACCAGCGCTACATGCGCCTGGCCCCGATGGCCGGTCGCACCTCGGTCACCGACTTCGACCTGCGCAGCGGCAGCTTCGGCAGCTTCAACGTCAGCGGCGTGGACCTCACCGATCCGTCGCAGTGGCGCATGACCATCATGTTCGACAACGACTGGCGCGCCCGGACCGATTCGCGCGCGCTGCGCACCGACTGGAGCCTGGCCTTTGGCGATGGCGCGTTGCGCTCGCTGGACTTCGGTGCGCGCTTCAGCCGCCTGGAGAGCGTGCAGGACCCGCGCCGTGCCGACATCCGTCCGGCCGGGGGCATTCCGGTCACGCAGATGCAGCCGTACATCGGCGTGTACAGCAACAACGATTTCCTGCCGGGAGAGTTCAGCGGCCTGCCGCGCGCCTACCTCGGCCCGTTCCGCAGCAGCTTCGGTGGCTGCGAAAGCTTCACCACGCTGCCGCAGATCGCGCAGAACGCGCAATGCCTGGACCCGCGCAACACCGCGCTGGCCTACTCGGCGACGTTCCGCGTGGACGAGGATTTCCTGGAGGCCTACACCAAGCTCAACTGGGATACCGAGGTGGGCGGGATGGCGCTGGGCGGCAATCTCGGCGTGCGCTTCGTGGGCCGCGACCTCAGCTCGCGCGGCAACCTGATCAGCGGCACCGGTGCGCTGACCCCCTCCAGCTTCGAGCGTGACGATCGCGAGGTGCTGCCCTCGGCGGTGGCCAAGCTGCAGATCACCGACAGCGTGGTGTTGCGCGGCGGCGCGGCCAAGGTGGTGGCCTTCCCCAACACCGAAGACCTCAACAACGGCGTGACCCTCAACAACAACGCGGTGTTCGACGGCAACGGCGTGCAGACCTCGCCAGGCACCGGCAGCGGCGGCGCGCCGGACCTGGACCCCTTCAAGGCGACCCAGTTCGACCTGTCGCTGGAGTGGTACTACGGTGGCCAGGGCGTGCTCTCGGCGGGCCTGTTCTACAAGGATGTGTCCACCTTCATCGTGCAGCGCCAGAGCGCGGAAACCTACAACAACACCAACTACCTGGTGCTGCGCAAGATCAACGGCGACAAGGCCAGGGTCAAGGGCGTGGAGCTGCTGGCCCAGGTGCCGTTTGCCGGCATCCTGGATGGCTTCGGCGTGGTCGCCACCTACACCTGGATCGACTCGGAGACCCCGATCACCGACATCAACGGCAACGCGATGACCTTCCCGGGGCTGTCCAGGAACAATGCCAACCTGATCGGCTACTACGAGAACGGCCCGTTCGGGATCCGCGTGGCCTACAACTGGCGCGACGAGTACCTGGTGGGGCTGTCGGCCGCGTCCACCGGCATCTACAACGACACCTACAAGGATCTGTCGGCATCGATGAGCTACGATTTCAGCGAGCGCCTGTCGCTCAAGCTGGAAGGCAACAACCTGCTGGACAGCGAGCAGCGCACCTTCGACGGCTATCCCGAAGGCCTGCGTACCAACGTGGTGTTCGGCCGGTCCTACAAGGCCAGCCTGACCTACCGGTTCTGAGCATGGCACTTCTGGAAAGGACGGGCAGGGCATGAGCGAGGCAGCAATGCAGGGGCGCGTGGCGCTGGTCACCGGGGCGGCCAGCGGGATCGGCGCGGCGGTGGTGGCCACGTTGCGCGCCGAGGGGGCCACGGTGGCCACGCTGGACCAGGCGGCCAGCAGCGGCGGTGCAGCCAGCGCGGTGGCCGACCTGCGCTCGGCCGATGCGGTGGGCGCGGCGGTGGCGCAGCTGCGCCAGCACGTGGGGAGCTTCGATGTGCTGGTCCACTGCGCCGGTATCTGCCCGTCGGGCAGCACCCTGGAGCACGACGACGCGCTGTGGATGGACGTGTATTCGGTGAACGTGCTGGGCGCGCTGCGGATGCTGCGCGCGGTGGTCCCGGACATGCGCGGGCGCGGCGGCAGCATCGTGCTGGTGTCGTCGATCAATGCGCGCTTCGCCACTCCTGGCCTGGCCGCCTACGCCGCCTCCAAGGCCGCGCTGGAGGAAATGGCCCGCACCGCCGCGCTGGAGCTGGCCGGCGACAACATCCGGGTCAACACCATCGCGCCGGCGTCGGTGGACACCCCGATGCTTCAGGCGTCCTTCGCGCGTGCCGCCGATCCGGCCGCCGCCCGCCAGGCCAACGTGCAGCGGCACCCGCTGGGGCGCCTGGGCACGCCGCAGGATGCGGCTGAACTGGCGTTGTTCCTGGCCTCCCCGCGCAGCGGCTGGATCACCGGGGCGGTGTTCGCACTGGATGGCGGCGCGGGAGTGACCCGGCGATGAGCGCGTCCACCACGCCGTACCTCATCGGCATCAACTGGGGCAGCACCAACTTCCGTGCCTACCGCATCAGCGTCGACGGCACGGTAACCGGCACGATCGAACAGCCACGCGGCATTGCCGGGCTGGCGCGCGCGCAGATGCAGGCGCTGCTGGAGGACGTGGTACAGCAGTGGCCGCAGCCGGCGCGCATCTACGCCAGCGGCATGATCGGCGCCAACATCGGCTGGAGCGATGCAGGGTACGTGGCCTGCCCGGCCACGCTGGATGCGGTGGCCGCCCACCTGCACCCGGTGCAGATCGGTGCGCATGCGGTGGCGATCGTGCCCGGGCTGGCCTGCCGGCGTGCCGATGGTGCGCCGGACATCATGCGCGGCGAGGAAACCGAACTGCTGGGCCTGCTCGCCAGCGGTGCGGTGCCGGCCACCGGCGTGGTGGCATTGCCGGGCACCCACAGCAAATGGGTGCAGCTGCAGGACGGGGGGGTGGTGGCGTTCATGACCGCGATGTCCGGTGAAATCTTTGATCGGCTCACCGCCGCCGGCCTGCTGGCCTCGGTGGTGGACGGGCCGGCGCACGACGGCGCGGCCTTCATCGACGGCCTGCACGCCGCCGAGCGCAGCGGCATGGGCCTGGGCACGCTGCTGTTCGGTGCGCGCGCCCGGGTGATCCGCGGCGACCTGCCCAAGCGTGACGGCGCGGCCTACCTGCGCGGGCTGCTGATCGGTGCCGAGCTGGCGGACGTGCGCCGGCTCTGGCCGCAGGCGCTGCACGCCGTGCCGCTGGTGGGCGCGGCGCCGGTGTGCGCCCTGTATGCCCGTGCGCTGGCCGAGCTCGGCGGCAGCAGCCGTGCGATCGCCTCGCATGACGCCGCGTCCCGTGGCTTCCTGGCCCTGCACCAGGCGGCGGGGGATCCGGCATGAGCGGGCCACATACCGACGCCTTCGACGCCGCGCTGGAGCGCACTGGCCTGATCGCCATCCTGCGCGGCCTGTCCGCCGACGACGCCGTCGCGGTGGTCGAGGCGCTGTATGCCGCCGGCGTGCGCCTGGCCGAAGTACCCCTGAATTCGCCCGATCCGTTCGCCACCATCGCGCGGCTGGCTGCCCATTTCCAGGGCCGCATGCTGATCGGTGCCGGCACCGTGGTGACGGCGTCGGCGGTGGCGCAGTTGGCCCAGACCGGCTGCGCGTTCTGCGTGGCCCCCAATACCGATCCCGGCGTGATCGCCGCCGCGCTGGCGCACGGCATGGTGCCGCTGCCTGGCTTTGCCACGGCCTCCGAAGCCTTCGCCGCCATCGCCGCCGGTGCACGCCACCTCAAGGCGTTCCCGGCCAACGGTGCGCAACCGCGGCTGCAGGCACTGTCGGCGGTGTTGCCCGCCGGCATCACCCTGATCGCGGTGGGCGGCGTCGCCCCGGCGCAGGTGCATGAGTTCCGCCAGGCCGGCGTGCAGGCCTTTGGCGTGGGCAGCGACCTGTACGTGCCCGGGCGCAGTGCGCAGGCAGTGGGCACGCGCGCGCTGGCATGGATGCAGGCACTGCAGGCCGCCGCGCCGCCACGCGCGGCGCTGCTGTGCGATGCGCGCAACACCGTGGGAGAGTCGCCGGTGTTCGGTGCCGACGGCGTGCTGCGCTGGGTCGATCCCACCGTGCCGTGCCTGCTGCAATGGGACGGGGCGCACTGCACCCGCCTGCCGCTGTCCGAACCGGTCTGGGCGCTCGGCATGGCCAACGGCGCGTGGGTCGGCAATGGCGAAACCCACTTCGTGGCGCTGGCCGAGGACGGCCAGGTGCAGGCCGGGCCGACGCTGGACGTGGGTTCCGGATGCCGGCTCAACGACCTGGTGGTGGACAGCCGCGGTGGGCTGTGGGGCGGTTCGATGCATCGCGGCCTGCTGGGTGGGCGCGGCGCGCTGTTCCATGCCGGCAGTGTGCAGGCACCGGCGCGGCGCGTGGCCGAGGGGCTGGGCGTGGCCAACGGCATGGCGTTCTCGCCCGATGAAACCACCCTGTTCGTCATTGATACCCTGGCCCGCACGCTGCTGGCCTATCCGGCCGACATCGTGGCCGGCACGCTGGGCGAGCCGCGCGTGGTCACCGATTTCCTGGGAGTGCCGGGCAAGCCTGATGGCATGGCAATGGCCGCCGACGGTCATCTCTGGGTGGCGATGTGGGGCGGGCAGGCGGTGGTGGAACTGGCCGCCAACGGCGCGGTGCTGCGCAGCATCGCCGTGCCCGCGCCGCACGTGGGCAGCCTGTGTTTCGCCCCGGACGGGCGGATGTTCATCAGCACCGCGCGTGCGCGCCTGGGCGACGTGGCGCTGGCGCGGTATCCCGGCTCGGGCGGGGTGTTCGTCGTCCCGCTGTGACGCGTCCAGGTGCCGGTCGCGCCGCCGCCGCCCTGGACGGTGGCAGGCGCGCGGCCCGGCCGCTCACCCGGCGCGGCGTGCGGCCCCGATGGCCTGGGTGCGTGCCTTGGCCAGTTGCTCGCCGACCGCCGGGCCTTTGAGGTGGGTCAGGTCCAGGTCGCGTGCCTGGATCGCCAGTGCCGCCTGGTGCAACCGCGTGAGCGTTGCACCCTGCGGATAGTCGCTGTCCTCGAAGCCGAGCCGGCCGCGCTTGTCGGCCTCGCAGCACAACGCGATCTGCGCAATGCGCTCCGGGCGGCGGAACCCGTCGCACCGGGCCAGCAGTTCCAGCACGGTGGCATCGCGCAGTTCGTCGATGCGGTGCACGTTGAGATGATCGCGGCACACCGCTTCGGCCAGCTGGCGGTGGTCCAGCGGCACCTTCAGGCGGTCGCACAGGGCGCGCAGCGGGGCGACGCCGCGCTGCTCGTGCATGATGTGGCGCGGCCATTCCGAAGGCGGCGTCAGGCCCTTGCCCAGGTCGTGGGTGAGCGCGGCGAAGCCGATCAGGTCGTCGCCCGGGGCCAAACGCGCGGCCATGTCGCTGACCATTTCCTGGTGCACGCCGGTATCCACCTCGGGATGGAATTCGGCGCGTTGCGGCACGCCATACAGCGCCTCCAGTTCCGGCAGGATCGCGCGCAGTGCGCCGGCCTCGTGCAGGGTGCGCAGGAAAGCCGAGGGCTGGGCGCAGGTGAGTGCACGGCGCAGTTCCTGCCACACCCGCTCGGGCACCAGCGCATCGAGTTCGCCGCTGTCGGCGATCTGGTGCATCAGGTCCAGCGTTTCCGGGGCCACGGTGAAACCGAGCGGGGCGAAGCGCGCCATGAAGCGCGCCGCGCGCAGTACCCGCAACGGGTCTTCCACGAACGCCGGGCCCACGTGGCGCAGGATGCGCTGCTGGAGGTCGCGTGCGCCGCCATGGGGATCCACCAGCGTACCGGTGGCCTCGTCGCAGGCGATGGCGTTGATGGTGAAGTCGCGGCGCAGCAGGTCGTCTTCCAGGGTCACCGAGGTGTCGGCATCGACCACGAAGCCGCGGTAGCCGCGCCCGGATTTGCGTTCGGTGCGCGCCAGTGCGTATTCCTCGCCGGTGTCCGGATGCAGGAACACGGGGAAGTCGCGGCCCACGGCCTTGTAGCCCTGCGCTTCCATCTGCGCCTGCGTGGCGCCCACCACCACCCAGTCGCGGTCGCCGGGGGTCTGCTGCAACAGGCGGTCGCGTACGGCGCCGCCGACAAGATAGATCTTCATGCGCCCATGATGCCGCAGTGGGCCAGGGCGATGCGAACCGCCGGCCAACGGCCGGCCCTAGCGGGGTGCAGTGGCCGGCGCGTGGCTCAGTCGCCGCCCTTGTCGGCGTTGGCCGCGCAGGCGAAGTTCTTGCGCTTGGCCTGCAGGCGGCCGTTCATGCGATCGGTCACCGGCAGTGCGTTGCCGTTCAAACGCCAGTCGTAAATCACGCTGAAGGCCAGGATGCGCGCTACGTACTCGCGGGTTTCCTTGTAGCTGATGGTCTCGATCCAGATGTCCGGGTCGAAGCCGGGGCGCTGGGTCTGCCAGCGTGCCGTCGGGGTGGGGCCGGCGTTGTAGGCGGCGATGGTGACGTAGGGCAGGCCCTCGTACTTGTTCATCAACTGGCGCAGGTAGGCGGTGCCCAGGGCGATGTTGGTGTCCGGGTCGTACAGGCTGGCCGCGCCACCGTAGTTGGTCAGGCCGATCGACTTGGCCACGCTGGCGCCGGTGGCCGGCAGGACCTGCATCAGCCCCATCGCGTTGGCCGGCGAACGTGCCTTGGGATTGAAGATGCTCTCGGCGCGGATCTCGGCGGCCACCCAGGCCGGGTCGATCGCGTTGCGGGCCGACTCACGGCGGATGGCATCGTCGTGGTGCAGCGGGAAGCGCAGCGTGTACAGGCGCTGCTCGTCCGGGGTCTTGCCGAGTGAGAACACTGCCCGGTCGAACCAGCCATTGTCGCGCGCCACCTCCACCGCGATGCGGCGCTGGGTGGTGTCGTAGCGGCTCAGCGCATCGTTCCATTCGGCCACGGCCCAGCCGTTGCGCTCGATCTTGAACAGCTCCATCGCGCGGATGATCGCCGGATCGCGTGCGACCGCCGCCTGCGCCTGGGCGCTGTCGTTGGGTTCCCACGGGCACAGCGTGTAGGTGGACTGGCCGAGCTGGTCGGCGGCCAGGAAGCCGTGGAAGGTGGCCGCACGCGCCGCCTCGCGGTACAGCGGCTGGGCGTCGCCGCGCTTGCCGGTCTTCTCCAGCATGCGCGCCTCGAAATAGCGCCAGCGCGAATCGCTGCGCTGGGTGGGGCCCATCTTGCGGATCGCGGCCAGCGCCTGTGGCCAGTCGCCGCGCGACATCGCCTCGCGCGCGCGCCATTCGTGCAGGCGCTCGTCATAGGCCGAATCGGGCACCGCGTTGAGGCGGCGCGCCGATTCGGGGCCGTAGGACGCCACCGTCCACAGCGCCACCTGGTACAGCACCTGGGCCTGCTGGCTGGCGCTGAGCTGGAGCGCGTTGGCGTACTGCGGCAACTGCTGTTCGGTCGCGGTCGGGTCGGCCTTGGCCAGTTTGGCCAGGCCATCGGTGGCGATGCGACGGCTGCGTTCATTGCGCGGCCAGTTCAACGCACTGGTGTTGGGCTTGTCGACGAAGGCCGCGTAGGTATTGGCCAGGGCCAGGTCGGCCGCAGGCAGGCCGCGCGCGGCGCTGCGCATCACCGCCGGCTGTTGTTCGTCGGCGGCCGCGTCGATCCGCGCCCAGCGCAGCTCGTTGCTCAGTCCGCCCCTGGCGTCGAGCACGGCAAACACCGCATCGCAGGCATCGGGCAAGGACTTGCCGGTGCTGCGCCAGATCGCCTGTGCCTCGCTGGTCCACTGCGCGTCGGCCTTGCCGGTGGCCTGGCGCGCGTTGAGCTGGGCGCAGCGCAGGCCAACGTTGTCGGTGGGCGCCCAGTTGGCCAGCAGGGTGGGCCAGTCCTGGCGGCGGGCCAGTGCCGGCAGCCACACGCTGCGGAAACTGCTGGCCACGGCCTGGCCGTTGTAGCGCTTGAGGAAGTCCTGCGCCTGCGCGGTGCCGAGGGTGTCGATGTTGCGGCGCAGGTTGGCGTATTCCAGCCAGCCCGCCAGCGGGTGCCGGGCCAGTGCGCTGGCCTGGGCCGGGTCGTACTGGCCGCGCTCGGCGTTGTCGATGGCGGCTTTGACCTGCGCGCGCTGCGCGTCGAGGTTCTGCGCATCGGCCACCGGGCTGACCCCGGAACAGGCCAGCAGGGCGGATGCGCTGAGGAAATACAGGGGGAGTCGAGTCATGCCGAAAGCATACCGGCGCGGGGTGAAAGGCGGTGAGGGCAAGCCGACTCGATCATGAACGAGACCCACCGCGCCCATCCACGCATTGCCAGGGCAGGGGGCGTGTCGGCGCTTTCATCGTGACCGCACCGATGATTTCGATGCCGATCCCGGTCGCACTCCCGCAGACGACCACTGCGGTGGCGCCGCCGCTGGGCCGGCCGGGACCGATCGAACTGCGCGTGGACGCGGCCAACCCGGTCAGCTGGAGCGGACACGCGGTCGCGGTGGTCGCGTTGCAGGCGCGCAGGCAGGAGCAGGCGCGCGTGCAGGCCGGGAACCTGCCCGAGCTGCGCATCGCCACCGATCGGCGGCCGAGTACGCGGTGATGGCCAGGATCCTCGCCGCCGCCAACACCGCCCATCTGCAGCGCATCGCCTTCGTCCAGCAGGCGGCCAACCGCACTGCAGCGCACCAACGACGCCCCTGCCCGCAGGGGCGTCGTGCGTTGGGGCGCCTGCATGTTGCCTGTTTGGATTTGTCGCGCCGGCGTGAAAAAGTGTCGGTCATCACGACGACCGCTTTACCGTTTGTTTACAAAGGAGACGCTGCCGTGGAGGAGGGCGCGGCAGCGCCAGCCCAACATTCCTTTGGAGAGAGAGCGAATGAACGACCTGCACCACCGCCCGCTGGCGGTCGCCGTATCGCTGTGCCTGTTGTTGGCTGCCCCGGTACTCGCCGGTGCCCAGGATGCCCCACGCACCACCACCGAGCTGGACCGGGTCGAAGTGACCGGTACCCGCATCAAGCGCGCCGAAGTGGAAGGGCAGGTGCCGATCCAGACGCTGACCCGCAGCGAGATCGAACGCACCGGCCTGAACTCCATCGGCGAGGTGCTGCAGCAGCTCACCGGCTCGGGCTCGGCGCTCAACGCCAAATTCAACTCCTCGGGCAACTTCGGCTTCCCGCCCGACGGCAGCGGCGTGGGCGCCGGCTCGGCACAGGTGGACCTGCGCCATCTCGGTGCCAAGCGCGTACTGGTGCTGGTGGACGGCATCCGCTGGGTCAATGAATCCTCCGCCTCCGGCGTGGGCGCGGCCACCGACCTCAACACCATTCCGCTGGCCATCGTCGAGCGCATCGAAGTGCTCGAGGATGGGGCCTCCTCGCTGTATGGCTCCGATGCGATCGCCGGGGTGGTCAACATCATCACCCGCCGCGAGTTCGACGGGGGCCAGGTCACGCTCAACTACGGCGAGTACAGCAAGGGCGATGGCACCCAGAAGGGCGTGGACCTGGCCTGGGGCACCAGCGGTGACCGCTACAGCCTGTTCCTGGGCGCCAGCTGGACCCGGCAGGACGCGGTGTATGCGCGCGATCGCGAGCAGTCACGCTTCCCGATCCCCGGCACCGGGCTGTCCTTCGGCAGCTCGGCGACCCCGACCGGACGCTTCATCTTCACCGATCCCAATACCGGCATCACCCACGACCTCACCCCCAATACCGGCGCCACCTCGCCCACCTTCAACGGCGCCGATGGCTGCGCGCGCACCGACAGTTACCACTGCTTCGGTACCGCCGACCGCTTCAACTTCGCCGAGTACAACATGGTGCTTACCCCGTCGGAGCGGAAGGGCATCTTCGGCCAGTTCCGCTTCGACATCACCGACAACCTGCAGTGGTACATCAAGGCGCTGGGCAACCGCCGCGAGTCCACCAACCAGGCCGGCCCCGAGCCGCTGTTCTTCGGGCCCGATGGCGCCACCGGCAACCCGCTGGCCGACAACATCGTCATTTCCGCCCTCAACCCGTACAACCCGTTCGGCTTCGACCTGGACTCCTCGGACAACCTGATCATGATCGGGCGGCGCCCGGTCGAAGGCGGGCCGCGCGTGTTCGAGCAGGAGGTCAACACCCAGTACTTCGCCACCGGGCTGGTCGGCCAGTTCGAAGCGGCCGACCGCAGTTGGTTCTGGGACGTCAACGGCATGTACAGCAAGAACAAGGCCGAACAGACCAACTTCGGCAGCTACAACATCTTCAACGTCAACATGGCCCTGGGCGATCCGGCCGTCTGCGCGGCCACGCCCGGCTGCGTGCCGCTCAACATCTTCGGCGGCCCCGGCACGATCACCCCGGCGATGCTGGCCTGGATCCAGCCGGTGGTACGCGACCGCAGCCAGAACGAGCTTAGCCTGGTCACCGCCAACCTGAGCAGCGAGCTGTTCAACCTGCCGGCCGGTCCGGTCTCCTTCGCCACCGGCCTGGAGTACCGCAAGTACGAGGGCTCCTACCAGCCCGATCCGCTGACGGTGATCGGCCATTACAACGGCGTGCCGTCGCTGCCCACCTCCGGCTCCTACGACGTCAGCGAGGCCTACCTGGAGCTGAGCATCCCGATCTTCGCCAAGAGCGCGATCGGCGAAAAGCTCGATCTCAGCTTGGCCGGGCGCTACTCGGACTACTCCACCTTCGGCGGCGAGTTCGTGCCCAAGTACGGCCTGCGCTGGCAGGTGACCAACGACTTCGTGCTGCGCACCACCTACGCCGAAGGCTTCCGCGCCCCGTCCATCGGCGAGCTGTACGGCTCGGCCGCGCGTGCCGACCTGCAGTTGTTCGACCCGTGCTCGGTCGGCCTGGGCGGCACCCCGCCGCGCGGCAGTGCGGCCAACTGCGCCGCGCTGGGCGTGCCGACCGGCTTCCAGCAGGCCAACTCGCAGATCTCGGTCACCACCGGCGGCAACAGCGAACTGGACCCGGAGCGCTCGCGCAGCTTCAGCGCCGGCTTCGTGTGGAGCCCGTGGTTCGGCAGCAATGCCTCCTGGTCCGAGCGCTTCGATGTGGAAGTGACCTTCTACCGCCACACCATCGAAGGCGCCATCCAGGCCATCAACGCCCAGACCCAGCTGGACCTGTGCGTGGATACGCTGGACCCGCTGTACTGCGGCGGCATCACCCGCGCCTCCACCGGCGCGGTCAGCGGCTTCAACAACCGCCTGACCAACCTGGGCTCGATCAAGACCGACGGCTGGGACGTGGACCTGTTCTGGACGCTGCCGGAAACCTCGGCGGGCCAGTTCAAGCTGGGCTGGCAGAACACCTTCGTGGGCCGCTATGAGGCGATCGGCGCGGCCGGCCAGCGCCAGCCGCAGGAGCCGGGCGTGGAAGTGTCCGACAGTTCCATCCCGGAGTGGACCAGCAACGCCAGCCTGAGCTGGAACCTGGCCAACTGGAACGCGTCCTGGACCGTGCGCCACATCGCCAAGCTCACCGAAGACTGCGGCGATGCGGTGGCCTTCCCGGTCTGCAGCAACCAGATCGAGGGCACCAACGAACTGAAGGCCACCACCTTCCACGACATGCAGGTGGGCTACAAGTTCGACTGGATGAAGGGGCTGCAGCTCAGCGCCGGCTTGAACAACGTGTTCGACAAGGATCCGCCGATCTGCCTGTCGTGCTCGCTCAACGGCTACGACGCCTCCACCTACGACATCCCGCGCGGGCGCTACTGGTACCTGCGCGCGGACCTGCGGTTCTGATC
>RCUK01000337.1_pt1 | contig 47008 bp, 32 predicted proteins | sample 2166381 | NCBI WGS metagenome assembly RCUK01 (sample SAMN09932809, study PRJNA488358) | compost metagenome | isolation source: compost soil in an enriched community | place: Germany: Experimental Botanical Garden | reverse complement strand
CTCCGTATGCCCCGACGTTTCCGTCGTTGCGAGCCGCCCATTATAGCCGGCTTTTTCACTTCGTCAACACCTCGTTTCGAGGTAGTTGACTCGGTTGCTTCGTCGTTCGACCCGGAGGTCTTTTCGTCGAAGCGAGCCGCCTATTATGTCAGGCTTTTCGTTTCCGTCAACACCTTCTTTCGAAGCTTGTTGCCGTCGCTGCGGGTGGGTGTTCACCGGGGTGAAGACCGCGTCGCAGCGAGGGAGCGAATACTAAAGACTTCTGGAAATTCGTCAAGGCTTTTGTTCGATCTTTTTCATCGGCGCGTCATTGTTGCGTGCTGCTCGACATCGCCAACGGCAGCACGCGCGTTGCGCGTGCTGCCGTTGGCTTGCTAACAATGCATCTCTTGTCGTCGAGGGATGCATGCGATGTCTGCTCTTGCCAAGCGTTCGTTGTGGCGCGATGTGTCGTTGCCAGCGTTGATGGCCGGCTTCATCACGGTATTGGTGGGTTTTGCCAGTTCGGCGGTGATCGTGTTCCAGGCCGCCCAGGCGGTGGGTGCGACGCAGGCGCAGATTGCTTCCTGGATGTGGGCGCTGGGCATTGGCATGGGCATCACCTGCATCGGCTTGTCGCTGCGCTATCGCGTGCCCGTGGTGACGGCATGGTCCACGCCGGGCGCGGCGATGCTGGTGGTCGGTGCCGGTGCAGTGGGTTACAGCGATGCGATCGGCGCGTTCGTGCTGGCCGCGGTGCTGGGCATGGTCGCCGGCTTCTCGGGGATCTTCGCGCGTGCCATGCGCCGCGTGCCGATGGCACTGGCTGCCGGCATGCTGGCCGGTGTGCTGCTGCGCTTCGGGCTGGATGTCTTTGTCTCCATGCAGACGCAGCTGGGCATGGCGCTGGCGATGTTCGCCACGTGGCTGGTCGGGCGCCGCCTGTTCGCCCGCTATGCGGTGATCGCCACCTTGCTGGTGGGCGTGCTGGTGGCGGCCATGCAGGGCCTGCTGCAGGTGCAGGCGCTGCGGCTGCAGCTGGCCACGCCGGTGTTCACCTGGCCCACGCTGTCCTGGCCGGCGGTGGTGGGTATCGCCCTGCCCCTGTTCGTGGTGACCATGGCCTCGCAGAACATCCCCGGGGTGGCGGTGATCCGTGCCTCCGGGTATGACACCCCGATCTCGCCGGTGATCGGCTGGATCGGGGTGGCCAATACGTTGCTGGCACCGTTCGGCGCCTATGGGCTCAACCTGGCGGCGATCACCGCGGCGATCTGCATGGGCCGCGAGGCGCACGAGGACCCGGCCCGGCGTTACACGGCCGCGGTGGCCGCCGGTGCCTTCTATATCGTGGTGGGTCTGTTCGGGGCGACGGTAGCGGCGGTGTTCGCCGCCTTCCCCAGGGAGCTGGTGGCCTGCGTGGCCAGAATCGCGTTGTTTGGCACCATCGCCAACAGCCTCTCGATGGCACTGCGGGAAGAGGCCGACCGCGAGGCGGCGCTGGTGACGTTCCTGGTCACCGCCTCGGGGGTGTCGCTGACCGGGATCGGGTCGGCGTTCTGGGGCCTGGTGGCCGGCGCGATCTGCCTGCTGGCGCTGCGCCCACGTCCGCGCCAGGGCTGAGCCGGAATCAGCGCTCGAACAGGAAGGTCAAGCCAGCAAGCACGGCGATGTAGGCGAGCAGCCCCAGCACCACCGCCGACCAGCGGGTGCCGCCGCGGGCGGCCAGCTCGGCATGCAGGGCCTGCGTGTTGCCGCGGTGCGTGGCGCGGGCCTGGGCGATGATGCGGTCGGCGTGGCTCAGGTAGAGATGGTTGCCCAGGGCGCCGGCGGTGGCGCTGGCACCGAGTGTGATCGCCGTGGACAGCGCACTGCTGGCACTCACCAGGGCTTCCAGGAAGGACAGGCCGACCAGGGCGGCGATCCAGCCGACAGCCACGGCATACATGCGCCGGTACAGCATCCAGAAGGCGCCGAACAGGAATGCGGGCCAGTGCCAGCCGCTGGCGTTGTGGCCGGGCCTGTCCAGCCGCCACTTGCGCCGGTACACCGGGAAGTTGCTGCCCACGAACGCGGCGTAGGCCTGCTGGCTGGCATCCGGGGCGACCCACCCCCCGCCGTTGCCGCGCGCCAGGCTGGAGGCCGGGGCGGCGTAGGGATCATGCGCCGCTGCCGATGCTGGTTCCGATGCCGGCGGCAGCACCTGTGGCGGTGCTGGTTCCGGCGCTTCCCGGGACAGCTCGGCCACGCTGTGCAGCGGCTTCCACTGCGGCATGCCCTCGCACCAGACCACGGTATCGATATCGATCGCGCCCTCCCGGTGCAGGCGTCGCAGTGCGCCTGTGGGCAACGGGCCCTGCCGCTGCTGGCCGGTATCGGCGTAGTACCACTGGGTCTCGGTCATGACTCGTTCCTTGAGAGGCCGTTGATGGAGTTACAGGGGCAGCAGGCGCAGGGTCTGCTGCAGTACATGGCGTGCGCCCGGGGCCAGGGTCACCACGTCCGGGCCGGCGTTGGCCGCCTCCAGGCAGACGTAGTCGCGCCATCGGGCACCGACGTCGGCCATCTTCGCCGCGCCGGCGGCGCCCGGATTCCATGCGACCAGCGAGGCGCTGCCCTGGGTGGTGATCTCGATGCGGCGCTTCAGGCCGGGGTCCTTGAGCACGTAGTGGCCGCCGGCCTGGGTATAGATGCGATCGCTGCGGCCGGGATCGCGCGGGTCGCGCAGGTTCCAGTCGCCGCGCTGCACGCGCGGGGTGGCGTAGTCCTCGAACTTGTCCAGGTAGGTCAGCCCGTCCAGGCCCTGCACGTCAACGCGGGTGGCATCACCGACCCGGAAGTAGTTGTGCAGGGCCTGGGTGAAGCTGACCGGCTGGCCGCCGGTGTTCTCGGTGACCAGGCGCTGCTCCAGCGTGCGGCCGATGCGCAGCTGCATGGTCAGGCGCAGGCCGAGGGACTCCAGCGCGGGCGGGGCGAGGCTGAGCAGCATGGTGCCGTCCGCTTCGCGGCGCGCCTCGGTGAGGGTCCATGCCAGGGTGCGCACGAACCCATGCGAGGGCACGTCGCTGCCCTGCCCCTGGCGGCCGAAGTAGGGCCAGCAGACCGGGCTGCCGCCGCGGATCGGGGTGGGCAGCGCTTGCGCGCTGGGCGACAGCCACAACAGGTCCTGGCCGCCCTTGGGAATGTAGGACAGCAGCTGCCCACCGAACACCGCAATGGCCGCCGTGGCGAACGGGGTGTCCACCTGCCAGGCCGGGAAGCCCTGCACGCTGCCCAGGGTCAGGCCGTCGACCTTGGGCAGGGCAGCGGCGGGACCGGCCGGGGACTGTGCCAGGCGGGCGTGGTTGGGTGGCAGGGTGAACACGGTGGATGCGGGCATGGGGGTCGAAGAGGTCCGGAGAGGGGGAGCGCTGCGCAGGGCGGTGAGGATGCGCTGGCCGGCGCGGCCGTCACTGCTGGTCCAGCCCAGGCGCTGCTGCTCGATCTGGATGGCGCGCCGGGTGGCGGTACCGACCATGCCGTCGGCGGCGCCGATGTCGTGCCCGCGGGCAAGCAGCAGGGTCTGCAGTTCACGGCGTTCGCGACGACCAATACCCGGATCGTCGGTCGGCCAGGCCGCCACGGTGCCGGTGCCACCGCGCAGGCGATCGGCCAGGGTGGCGATGGCCAGCGCGTAGCTCTCGGCGGCGTTGTAGGCGTAGATCGCGTCGTAATTGCGGAACACCAGCCAGGCCGGGCCCTTGGCGCCGGTGGGCAGCAGCAGGGCGGCGTTGCTGTCGGCAGGCAGCCCGGCCGGGGCCAGCGCACCGCCACCGACCGGGACGATGCCCAATGCACGCCAGCTGGCCAGCGGCTTGCGCTGGGTGCGCCCGGCCAGGGCCGGGTTGAAGCCGGGCGGCAGGCTGACCTCGATGCCCCACGGCTGGCCGGTACGCCAGCCGGCCTTGGCCAAATAGTTGGCGGTGGAGGCCAGGGCGTCGGGGATGCTGGCGACCAGGTCGCGGCGGCCGTCGCCATCGCCGTCCACCGCGATGCGCGCATAGGTGGAGGGCATGAACTGGGTGTGGCCGAATGCACCGGCCCACGAGCCGGTGAGGCCTTCGGCCTGCAGGTCGCCGGCGTCGAGCAGCTTGAGCAGGGCCAGCAGTTCGCCGCGGAAGAACGGTTGGCGGCGGCCGTTGCACGACAGCGTGGCCAGTGACTGCAGCAGCGGGCGCTTGCCGAACACGCGGCCGTAATCGCTCTCCACGCCCCACACCGCCACGATGGTGGCCGGATCGACGCCGTACTGGCTGGACACGGTGTTCAACAGGTCGCGGTGCTGCGCCAGGCGGGCGCGGCCGTCGTCGACCCGCTGGCTGTCCACCAGTGCGGCCAGGTAATCCCACAACGGGGTGGTGAACTCCGGTTGCGCGTCCAGCAGCGGCAACACGCTCAGGTCCGGGGCCAGGCCGGTGGTGAGGCGGGTGAAACCGGCCGCACTGATGCCCTGTTTGACGGCCTGCGGTTGCAGGCTGGCCAGGCAGCGCTCGAAGCTGTCCGGTGCGGCGGCGCTGGCGGTGGTGGCCAGCAGCGCCAGCGCGATGCCGGCCAGGCGCAGGCCAAGGCGACGGATGACCGGCAGCGGGGAGGTGGGACGGGGTGCGGGCATGCTCACCTGCGGGCAACGGAAGAAGGCATGCCTGCAGCATAGGTCAATGCGTGGCCAGGCAGGGATCATGCGGACAGGTCCCGCACCAGCAGGGCCAGCACCGACACCCGCTGCAGCAGCGTCGATCGCTGCGCCGGGACCAGCGCCGCGCGAAGGTGGCCGAGCTGGGCAGCAGCCTGGCGGTAGCCGGCCAGCTGCAGGCCGTGGATCTGTTCCTGCACGCGCTCCCAATCGCCGCCGTGCTGGTGGCGAAGGCCTTGCTGCAGCATCAGCGCCAGCTGTTCCAGGGTGTCCAGCAGCGGCGTCGATGCGGCCGGGGCCACCGCGGGCAGTGGCAGCGCTGCAACGGCCGGATGGACCTGCGGAACCACGGCCTGGGTGTCGGTGAGCAGCGCGACCGGTTGCATGACCAGTGCCCCGCCCTGCAGGCAGACGTTGCCGGCCACCGCACGCAACGCACCGTAGTGGCCCTCGAGCACGCGGGCCAGCACGTCCACCGCATCCGGCGCTGCGGCGCGGTGCGGATGCAGCAGGCGCAGACCGATGCCCTGGCCATCGCATGCGACCAGGTCGGCATGCAGGGTCTGGGTGATCGGATCCCAGCCGACGTGTGCCGGCTGCAGTGCGTCGACCTGGACCACATGGAAGGCCGCCGGCGCACCGCCGGCCACGCCGGCCGCCGCCAGGCGCGGCTGGGTGAACGCCGGCGGCTGCCGTGCCAGGTGCGCGGCCAGGGCCGCCGGGTCGGGCTGGCGCAACGGCGCGCCCAGTTCGTCCCATGCGCGGGGCGACAGCGGCAGCAGGCCGGTGTGCTGGCGCTGGGCGGCGACGCTGACGGTACCGTTGGCGCTGCGCGTGGCGCGCTGGGTGATCACCTGGCTGGCGGCCAACTGACGCAGCGGGTGGCCGGCGATGCGGCGTTCGCCGAGGGGCGTGGTTGCCGTTGCCTCCCGCGGCCACTGCCGTGCCATTACCGTGACCGACTGGGTGTCCGGGTCGGCCCACAGCACGGTGGCACCCTGCTCGCGTTCATCGCTCCACAGCGAGGCCCCGAGCGAGACCAGCCGCAAGCGGTCCAGTGCCACCTCGCCCTTGATCCCGATGCCCAGCACCTGCGCAGCGGGCAGCGCCGGGGCGCGCTGCTGGGCCAGCTGCGCAGCCGACTGTAGACGTGCCCACAGCCCCACCACCAGGTCGAGCAGGGCCAGCGGCGCGAATCGGGTGCTGCGCGCCTGCCGCGCCTGTAGCAGCTGGCGCAGCTCGGCCAGGGCATCCTCGATCCAGCACCAGCCCTGCGCCTGGGCTCGGCTGCGCAGGGACTGGATGCGTGCCGCCACGGCGATCAGCGGTTGCGCGCCGCCATCGAGCCAGAGCGCGAGCAGCAGCGCGTCGATGTCGGCGTGCAACGCCTGGGCGGCGGTGTCCCAGCCACTGGCGGTGTCGGATGCGGCGTCGACGCTGCGCAGCTGCAGGGTGTGCGGTGACTGCAGCGGGCCGAGGTGCTCGGCCTGGGCGAAGGCCATCACGGCGAGCACGACGTGGGCACAGTTGCCGCCCTGGCGGCAATCACAGCGCGCGTGGGCGATCGAGCCCCTGGCGAAGAAGCGCACGCTGCACATCGGCAGCTGCGCGCTGGGCGGACTGGCCGCGCCGGCCCACGGGTAGACGGTGATCACCGGACCGTCCTGGCGCAACCGCGCGGCCTGGTCCATCACCCCGGGGGGCAGCACGCTGGCCAGGCTCGCCAGGTCGAACTGGGCCGGGCTCCAGGCCGCATCGGCATCGACCTGGGCGTGCCCGGCAGCGCGCTCGGTGGCCGGCGCGGACAGGGCGGCGGCCGCATGCGCCTGCCAGGCCAGCACCAGCGTCACCCGATGCCGGCACATGGCGGTGGCGGTGCAGCTGCACTGGGCATCCCGCAGGGTGCAGCCCACCGGCAGGCGTGCGATGCAGCCGTCGTCATAGGTGGCGCGGACGGTGCCGCTGGCGTCGATGTCCAGCGCCGGTGCGATGCCGGCGGCCAGATCCTTCTGCGCGCGCTTGACGAAACCCGGGTTGGCCAGCGCCATCAGCGCGGCCGGGGTGAGTTCCAGCAGGTCCTGGCGCAGGTTCATGCCAGCACCTTTTCGGCCAGCCACGCAGCCAGCTCGCCCGGCGTCATCGCCGCGATGTGCGCCCCGACCTTGACCAGGCGTGCGGCGGTTTCGCGGTCGTAGCTAGGGTCGGCCTGCCCGTCCAGCGCGGCCAGCCCCAGCACCTTGACGCCGGATTCGACCAGCGCCTTGACCCGGCGCACCAGGTCGCCATCGCCACCGCCTTCGTAGAAGTCGCTGACCACCACCACCACGCTGCGCGAGGGATTGACCACCCGGCCCTGCGCGTAGGCCACGGCGCGGGCGATGTCGGTGCCGCCCCCCAGTTGCACCTTCATCAGCAGTTCGACCGGGTCGGCGACATCGGCGGTGAGGTCGACCACCTCGGTATCAAAGGCGATCAGATGGGTGCGCATGCCCGGCAACTGCCACAGGCACGCAGCCATGACCGCGCTGTGGATGACCGAGTCGACCATGGAACCGCTCTGGTCGATCAGCAGGATGATGTCCCACGGTTCGGCCTGGCGGCGGCTGCGGCTGAAGAACATCGGCTGCTGCACGTAGAGCTTGCCGCTGGCCGGGTCCAGGCGATGCAGGTTGGCCGCCACCGTGCGGCGGAAATCGAAGTTGCTGGCGATCTGCCGGCGCGAGCGGCGGCGCCGGTCGCGGGTGCCGCTGAAGGCGTGGTGCACCTGCGTGACCAGCCGCTCCATGATGCGCCGCACGACCTCGGCCACCAGCTTGCGGGCGGCGGCGAGCACCTGCGGATTCATCAGGTGCTTGGTATGCAGCACCGCGCGCAGCAGGCTTTCGGAGGGCGCGATGCGTTCGAGCACCTCCAGGGTGGTGACCACCTCGTCGATGCCATAGCGCTCCACGGCATCGCGCTCGAGGCGTTCGATCACCTCGCGCGGGAACAGCCGGTGGATGTCGTTGATCCAGTCCGGGGTGGACAGCTGCGATGCACCGCCCCCGCCACTGCGCTCACCGCGCAGCGCGCGGTCGCCATCGCGTCCGTACAGCCACTCCAGCGCGGCGTCGGCGGCCTGGGCCTGCGCGCCGAGCGCACCGCAGGCCGGCTCGGCCGGTTCGCCCAGCAACAGGCGCCAGCGCTGCAGCGGATCGGGGATGTCCAGGCTCATGGCGCTGCCTCCTGCACGGGGGTGATGCCCCAGCGCGCGAGTGCGTCCAGCGCGGTGGTTTCGCGTTGGGCGGCGCGGGCCAGCGCATCGGCCGGCGCCTGCCCCGGCACCGGCGCGGTGAGTACGCGGCCGGACAGGTGGGCCGCGCCATGCAGGGCCAGCATGCGGGTGGCCAGCGCGCCGCGCTCGCGCGCCGGCAGCCAGGCGAAGGCACCGCGCAGCGCGGGCAAGGCCAGGATGAAGTCCTCTGCCTGCAGTGCCTGGATGAGGCCATCCAGTGCGGCGGTGAATGCCGGTTCGCTGGCCAGGCGGTCGCGCGCCAGCGCCAGCAGGCCGGCCAGGGCATCGCCCACGTGCGCCGGGGCCAGGCCCTGCAGCAGGGCCATGGCCTCATCGGCAAACGACGTCGTGGCCACCCCCACCCGCTCACGCAGCCCCACCAGCGCACCGAGCGAGGCACCGCGGCTGACCGCGGCGGCCTGGGGGTTGGCGAGCTTGCGCTGCCATACCGCCAGCGCGCGCGCCGGGGCAATGGCGAGCGCGGCCGGGTCGCCGTGTTCGTCATCGGCCAGGCGCCCGGTGAGGATCTGGCGCAGCGCCAGGTGGCCGCGCAGGTGTGCGTCGGTATCGGCGCTGCCGACCTGGCCGGGCGCTTCGAGCAGCCACAGCGCGCGGTCCAGGCCGGGCCCGAGGAGGGCGTTGAGCATCGGCGCCTCCTGCATGCCCAGCATGTGCCCATGCCGCCGCAGCAGGTCCAGCTCGCCCAGCGCCGGGGCCAGCACCTCGAAGCGGGCTTCGCTGGCGACGGCGGCGGCCAGGTCGTCGAGCACCGCGGCGCTGACCGCAGGCAGTGCCGCCCACGCGGCGCGGTTGAGCAGCGGGACGCGTCCGGCGATGCCGCGATCGGCATGGCGCAGGGCGTCTTCCAGGCGCGCGCGCGCGGCATCGCCGACGGTGGCGCCCCAGGCGCCGGCTTCGATCAGCGCGGCGTGCTGTTCCACCGGCTGGGCCAGCGACCAGGTTTCTTCGAAGGTGTCGCTGATGGCCTGCGCCGGGCCGTGGGTACGCACGATGCCCGGCACCTGCAGCAGCAGCAGGCGGTGCAGCAGCACGCTGCGCTGGCGGTCGTGCGGGTCGAGCAGGTCCAGGCGGCACCCCTGGCCCAACACCAGCCCGTGCGCGTGCAGCTGCGCGGCCAGGTCGGCCAGCAAGGGCGGTTGCGGGGTCAGCGGATCCAGCAGCCCGGCGCTGTCGCCGGCCAGCACGTCCATGATCTGGACCAGGACCGGATCGGTGCCGGCCCGCAGGCGGCCGCGGTAGGTCCACGGCAGCGGCGCATCCAGTGCGTCCTTGACCAGCGCACCGGCCAGCGCGTCGAGCCAGTCCACGCGCTGCGGACGGGGGTGCCCGCGCAGCCGTGCCAGGCCGTCGGCGCGCAGGCGCGCGGCGATCAGGTCGGCGGTGGAGGCCGGCAACCCGCGCCCGCGCAGCCGCGCCATCACCTGCCCGAGCATGTGGGCATCGGCATCGGCGCCATGCTCCCACTGCCACTGGTACCAGCCCGGCGAGGGCATGCCGGAGGCGTACCCGGCGAAGGCATCGAGGCGCTTGAAGGTGTACGGCACCAGGAACGATCCATGCCGCACCGCACCGCTGCTGTCGGCGGCCGGGAGCGGCACCGCCGGCGGCGTGCTGGCCGACGGCTGCTGCGCCCACAGCTGCTGCAGCGCCGGCGCATGGTAGCCGCCACAGACCACCAGCACGCCGTGGCGGCCCTCGCCCGGCGGCTGGCGCATCGCCCAGGCGATCCAGGCGGCCATCATCTGTTCGCGCTGCTGGTTGCCCAGTGAGCCGCGGTCGTCGCCGCGCAGGTGGACGAAGTAGGTGTGCAGGCGCTCGTGCAGGCCCTCGTCGACGTCGTCCTGCTCGAACAGGTGATCCCACAGGGCGTCGCGGCCCTGCACTGCCAGGCGCTCGCCGAGCGCGCGTTCGTAGGCGTCGGCGCGGGCCTCGTGCGCGTGGTCGGCGCTGTCGGCGTAGCGGTTTTCCAGCGCCGCGAAGGCCTCGTGCCACGCGGGCAGGTCGATGAAGCGCACCTGCGCGCCCACCTCGCGCCCGACCACCAGCGCCTGCCATTCGGGCGAGTGCTCGGCGAACGGAGTCCACGAGCCGTGATGGGTGTTGTCGTCGGAACGATGGCTGTAGATCGCCAGCGGCAGACGATGGTCCAGGTGCAGCTCGTCCAGGCGTGGGTTGAAGTCGGCCGGGCCTTCGATCAATACGAAGGCCGGGCGCTGGCGGCGGATGCGCGCGGCCACCAGCCGGGCGCAGGCCGGGCTGTGGTGGCGGACGCCGATGATGTCGGGCTGATCGCTCACGGCAGGCGGTGGCGCGCCTCGTAGTACGCCCGCCAGGACGCGCCCTGGCGGCGGGCGACGGTGTGTTCGAAGTAGCGGCGCAGCTTGGCGCGGTCCTCGGCGCTGTCCTTGACCACGGTGCCGGCGATGCAGTCGACCAGATCGGCCGGTGCACCTTCGCGCTGCTCCAGGAACCAGGCCCGCACGCCCACCGCATGGGCGACGTTGACCGCCTCGGCGGTGGACATCACCGCCGACAGGCGATCCATCGGGGTGTCACCACCCTGCCCGTCCGGCGCGTTGCCGCTGCGCAGGTCGCGGAAGGTGGTGACCAGCAGTTCCAGCACCGGCACCGGCAACGTGGCGGGAATGCCGCTGCGCTCGAGCAGGCGCGCCGACGCCTGCTGCACCAGCTGCAGTTCCAGGTCGAAATCGAGGATCGCCGCGACGGTTTCGAAATCGAAGCGGCGCTTGAGCGCGGCGCTCATTTCATTGACGCCGCGGTCGCGGGTATTGGCGGTGGCGATGATGTTGAAGCCCTCGCGGGCGTACAGCATGGCGTGCTCGCCTTCGAGCTCGGGCACGGCCATGACCCGGTCCGAGAGCATGCCCAGCAGGCAATCCTGCACTTCCTGCGGGGCGCGGGTGATTTCCTCGAAGCGCACGATGCGGCCATCGCGCATGCCCTGGTACAGCGGTGCGGGCACCATGGCGCGGGGGCTGGGGCCTTCGTTGATCAGCAGCGCGTAGTTCCAGCCGTACTTGATCTGGTCTTCGGTGGTGGACGCGCCACCCTGGATGGTCAGGGTGGACACGCCGCAGATCGCACTGGCCAGCAGTTCGGACAACAGCGACTTGGCAGTACCCGGCTCGCCCACCAGCATCAGGCCGCGACCGGTGGCCAGGGTGACCAGCATGCGTTCGATGCTGGCGACCGGGGCCACCACCTTGGCCTGGATGCCCAGCGCCGGATCGCCCAGGATGAAGGCCCGCGCGGCCCGCAGGCTGAGCGCCCAGCCCGGTGGACGGGCATCGCGGTCGTGCTGGCGCAGGCGTGCCAGTTCGTCGGCATGCAGCACCTCGGCGGGCGGGCGCTGCATCGCGGCAGCGGTGGGCGCGGGGGAAACGGAAGACGATGCCATCGGAATATCCGGTTGCACGCACGCGCCGGGCGCGGGCGTTCGGGTGGGAGGCGGGCCACGCCTGAGCGCGGCCCGTCGTGCTCAGGCGCGCAGCGCCTCCAGGTCGCGGATCAGTTCGCTGGCGGCGATCGGGTCCAGGCCGGACATCGGGTCGGCCTGCTGCATGCCGCCCCAGGGACCGGGGGAACCGAACTGCACATCGCCCAGTTCCTGCTCGGGATACTCGTTGACCATGCCCACGATGATGCCCGGATCGAGCAACAGCTCGATCACCTTGCCGTTGGCCAGCGGCTTGCTGAAGTACCAGATGCCGCCGCCGTCCTGGGCCATGCCGCGGCGCCAGCCCTTGTTGACCAGGCCCAGCACGCGGCCGGTGGGCACTTTGGCGCCCTTCCAGCGCAGCAGCTTGTCCTGCGGGTGTTCGTCGGCCTGCAGGGTGTAGATGTCGCGGCCGATCTGCGCGAACGGCTGCAGCAGTTCGTAGTCGGCCAGGACCTGGCCGAATGCGGCAGCGTCGGCGGCCGACAACTCCAGCGCATGCGGTACGCCGATGCGCACCGCCTCGTCCTCGGGCAGCTCGAACGGATCGTCGTTGGCATCGGTGAAGCTGCCATCCTCGGCCACCCGGAAGCAGGCCTGCAGGGTGCCGCCGTACGCCTGGCCGTCGCTGACCACGTACACGCCCCAGACCAGGCGCTGCACCAGGTGGCGCAGCAGCGGGTGTTCGACCAGGAACGCGCGGAACAGGGCCGGGCTCCAGCGGCGGCGCGCACACATGGCCAGCTCCAGGCGCAGCACCTGCTGGCTGGCGATGGTGCGCACGTCTTTCTTCAAGGTCTTGAAGCGCTCGACACTGGCCTTGGCCAGCGCGGCGTCGTCGCTCTTCTTCGGTTTGGGCAGGTCATCCAGGCGCGGGCCCTCACCGCTGGCGAGGATCTCGCGCACGTACGGCTTGAGCGCTTCATCGAACCCGACCTTGAACGCGCGCGGGCCAAACGCCAGGCGCAGGGTGCCGTGTTCGTCCAGGTCCAGGTCCGGGGCGAGGCGGTCTTCCAGTTCCTCGGTGGTGAGCTGGCGTGCCTCGGCGATCGCCGCGATCTTCTCGCGGGCCTTGTCCTGCAGGCCCTTGAACTTGATCTTCTGCGCGATGCCGTTGATCTGCATCAGCGCCACGTCGGTCCCGATGGTGGCCAGTACATCCAGGCCCGACACCGCGCGGGCATGCGCGGCCTCGCCCGGCCAGGTGCGGATGAAGGGGGTGAGGCGGCGGGCGGTGTCGTCGTTGCCGAGCAGGCCCTGCGCGGTCAGCGCCCAGCTTTCCTTGCCGGACCCGCCGGCGTTGAGCCAGGCACCGAACAGGTCCCAGGCGAAGTCGGCAAGGCTGTCGGGGCGGCAGGCCTCGATTACCTGGCCGATGCCGGCGTAGACCTCTTCGTTGGTGGGGAAGGTGAGCATCTCGCCGAGCAGGTCGATGGCCTCCTGCCCCAGCGCCTTGCCGTTGTGCAGCAGTGGCCGTCGCCAGCCGCTGGGCGCCCAGAACTCGGGCAGCTTGCTGCGACGGGTGGGATAACGCTGCAGCGGGTCGTCGTCGAGCACCTGCTGCAGCGCCTGCATCACATCGTCGCGGCCATGCCGTGCGGCCACCTCGCGCAGCAGCGCTTCATGGCCGTGGGCGGCCAGCAGGCGCACGCCGGCGCCGGCGCTGTCACGCAGCTCGCCGGGCTTGCCGAAGGCGGCCGGCAGCAGGCCGGCAGCGGCATGTTCGGGGTAGGCCAGCAGCCACTGGCGGCCGATGTCACGCACGGTCTTGAGCTTGGCGAACGCGCGTGCGGCCGGCAGGGCCAGTTCCACCGCCCCGAAATGCAGCGCATCGGCCAGGCAGTCGGTGGGCTTGCTGCGCACCATGGCAATCAGCGCCGGCAACACCGCCAGGCCGTGCGATGCGACCATGCGCGAGATGCGGCCACTTTCGGTTTCGCCGGCGATCGCATTCCAGAACGGTGCGGCCATGCCCTCGGGCAGGGCATCGACGTACTCGGGGTAGAGGCAGAACCAGTAGTACTGGCTGCGGCGGCGCACGGCGACCATTTCCCGCCACAGGCTCACCAGCTGCGCGGTGTCGCCGGCCACGATGGCCGCGGCGGCCTGCGCGTTCAGTGCCTTGAGTTCCTCGTCGCGCAACGTGAAGCCGATCTCGTCGGCGGCGCGGGTCGGCTGCTGGCGGCACTCCTGCATGCGTACGGCCTGCCAGTGGGTCAGCTGCAGTGCGGCTTCACGGGTGCCCGGTGCCCAGTGTTCCACCGGGGCTACCGGCAGGATCGGCAGGTCGAGCACGGCCTGCGCCTGGCGCGTCCGCGGCTGCCGCCAGGGCGCGGCGGCGAGCACGGGCGGCAGTTCGTCGTGCCCTGCCGTCTCCTGCGGCCCGCCGAGCAGGGCCCGCTGGCGCTGGATCACGGCCAGCGCGGCCGGCTCGATCCACGGCTCCACGGCGACGGCGCGCTCGCCCATCGCACGCAGCAGCTGCACCAGCGTGGGGGTGAGCAGGCCGGCGTCCTTGCCACCGGCGGCGACCACGCGCGAGATCGCCACCAGCGCGGCCTCTGGCCAGCGATTGACCGCCAGCCCCAGCCGGGCCAGGGCATGCTTGGAACTGCTGGCCGCACGCGCCAATGCTTCCACCGCGTCGGGAACACCGATATGGGCCAGCGCATCGCCGGCTTCTTCGACGATCGCGCCCGGCGCCAGCAACGGCAGCGCCTCCACGCCGCGTTCCACCAGCACCGTGGCGACGAAACGCGCATGGCTCCAGAATTTTTCACTGGGCCGCAGGCGCATGGCTACCGCGCACGCGGCCGGATCGGTGGCGATGGTCATCAGCCAGTGGGCGCTTTCGTGCAGCCCGGCGGCTGCGCCCGGCGCCAACAACAGCGCGTGGGCCAGCGCGGGGGCGTCGGGCAGCAGCAACAGCAGCGCCGGCTGCCGGCAGGCCACCACGTGCGGCAGATGACGACCGATGCGCTCCACGCAGGCCTGCCACACCGTTGCCTCGGCGACCGACAGGTGGCTGCGCAGCGCATCCTCGGCCGCACCGAGCGGGGCGCTCCAGCGCGAACCGAACGGTTCGTCGACCTGGCGATGGAAGCGCAGGGTATGCCGCTGGGTGGAATAGTCGTACTCGCTGGCGATCTGGATGTGCTGCGCATCCAGCAGCATCGCCACCACCTCTTCCAGGCCGTAGCTGGCCACCAGCCAGTGCACCGTGTCGGCGAACAGTGCCTGGTGCCCGTAGTGGTTGTTGAGCGCGATCACCAGCAGCATCAGGTCGGCATCGCGGTCCGGCGCAGGTGCCTGGGCACGCAGCCGCTCGCCCATCCTGCGCAGCGCCGGCAGCAGGCCCGGGTCGCTGGCCGGCTCATTGATGTCCACGTTGAGCTCGGTGGCGAAGGCCTTCCACAGGGCGGCCGGGTCGTGCGCGGGCAACCGTGCCGGGAAGCGACGCGAGGCATACATCAACGCCAGGTGCTGCGGGGTGATGCGCACCGGCGCGCCCTGGGCGAGCCACGGCGGCAGGCTGGGGTCATGCGGCAGATCCGCTGCGGCCACCGGAACGGCGGTGAAGCAGTCCGCCCCGGGATTGGCCGCGGCGGCCGGCGCATCCTTGGCAATCTGGGTGCTCCATCGACTGACCATCCCCGCGTCCCGGAGCGCCGCATAGGCGAGCTGGGCGCCCACCTCGCTGACCCCGGCGCGGCGGCGCAGGCCGGTGACGGTGAGCGACTCGCCCGGTGCAAGCGCGCCGGTCAGCAGCGCCTGGCGGATGTGCTCGAAGGCGATGGCCGCCTCTGCGTCGGCGTTGGCCACCGGTGTGGGGGCCGCAGGGGCAACGCTTGGTGCAGGTGCAGGTGCAGGTGCAGGTGCAGGTGCAGCAGGCTGGGATGCCTTGGCGGCGCGAGGCGCGGCCGTGGCGGGCGCGGTGGCGGTGGCCGCGCTCGCGGGCATGGCCGCGGCCCCGGTTTCACTGTAACCCTTGCCGGTTTTTTCATTGACCAGCTTGGTCAGCGCCGACGCGGCCTTGGCGGCATCGGCGAAGGACTTGGTCTGGCTTTGCCCCTGGGTGCCGATACGCCCCCAGCGCACGTTCAAGTCGCTGCCGTCCTGCTCCACTTCCCAGAACTTGCTGGCGGTTCCTTCCACGAGTTCGAATCGACGCATCACGTCCGTGCTACTCCCTGGCCTGCGCGGTGGCCACAACGCAACCGCTTCCGTGAGCCCCATAGCATATCGGCGAACGGCAACACCCGCATGACCGCCGGCGCACTGCCGGCAGGGCTGGGTGCGCCGACCCTGCGGCTCAGGCGCGCAGGGCTTGCCGGTCGCCGATCAGCTCGCTGACGGCAATGGCGTCGAGCGCGGGCACGGCACTGCGTCCACGCCGCGTTCGATCAGCACGGTGGTGAGCAGCCAGTGCGCCAGCAGCGGCGGTGCGTCAGACCGGGCGCAGCAGCGCGAGCTCGAAGGCAGGATCGCAGGTGTTCCAGCGCGTGCAGACCTGCAGGCCCGCCTGGGCCACCAGCGCCGCGAACGCGGCCTCGGTGTACTTGTGGCTGTATTCCACGGTCATCGCCTCGCCCTCGGCGAAGTCGAACGGCTGTCCGGCCACGTGCACGGTCTGCGCGCGGGTACTGACCAGCTCGGTCTCGACCCGCAGCCGCTCCACGCTGTAGCGGGCGCGGTGCTGGAAGGCGTCCAGGTCGAAGTCGCTGTCAATTTCGCGGTTGAGCCTTGCCAACAGGTTGAGGGTGAACGCGGCGGTGACGCCGGCCGCATCGTTGTATGCCGCTTCGATCAGCGCCGGGTCCTTGTGCAGGTCGATGCCGACCAGGGCCATGCCATCAGCGCCCATCGTGTGGCGCATCGCCTGCAGCAGCCTGACTGCCTCGGGCGCGGCGAAGTTGCCCAAGGTGGAACCGGGGAAAAACACCAGCCGGCGTGCGGGCTCACGCTGGGGTTGGGGTACTTGCACCGGGCCGGTGAAGTCGGCGCAGACCGGCAGCATTTCGATCTCCGGCAGCGCCACGGCCAGCCGCGCGATGCTGGCCAGCAGGGCGGCGCGCGAGATCTCGATGGGGGTGTAGGCCACCGGGTCGGCCAGCGCGCGCAGCAGCAGCTCGGTCTTGCGGCCGCTGCCGCTGCCCAGTTCGACCACGTGCAGGCGCGGGCCGACCACGCTGGCGATGTCGGCGGCGCAGTCCTGCAGCAGGTGCAGTTCCGTGCGCGTGGGGTAGTACTCGGGCTGGCGGGTGATCTGTTCGAACAGGGCCGAGCCGCGCGCGTCGTAAAAGTACTTGGACGGCAACTGGCGTGGCCGCTGGGACAACCCCTGCAGGATGTCGGCGGTGATCCGCGCACGGTCCGGCTGCAGGTCGGTCAGCGCCTCGAGCGCGTCACTCACCGTGCTCATGCCGGGTCCCGGGCCAGGCGCAGGCCGGAGAACTGCCAGCGCGCCGACGGTGCGAAGAAGTTGCGGTAGCTGGCACGCACATGCCCCTCGGGGGTCACGCAGCTGCCGCCGCGCAGGATCCATTGGCCGTTCATGAATTTACCGTTGTATTCGCCGAGGTTGCCGGCAAAGGGGCGGAAGCCCGGGTAGGCGCCGTAAGCGCTGCTGGTCCATTCCCAGACATCGCCGAACAGCTGCAACAGGGTGGGGGCGGCGCCCTGTATGGGCATGCTGGCGCCACCGGGATGCAGGCGGTCGGCGTCGGCGAAATGGCCGTCTGCGGGCCGGCCGGCGGCGGCCGCTTCCCATTCAAACTCGGTGGGCAGGCGCGCGCCCTGCCAACGCGCATAGGCGTCGGCCTCGAAATAGCTGAGGTGGCAGACCGGCGCATGCTGATCCAATCGCTGCCAGCCGCCCAGGGTGAACTCGCGCTCCAGCGCGTCGTCCCAGTACAGCGGGTGCTGCCAGCCTTCGGCCTGGCACAGCGCCCAGCCTTCGCTCATCCACAGGGTGACGTCGCGGTAGCCGCCGGCCTCGATGAACGCACGGTACTCGGCGTTGCTGACCGGACGGTTGGCCAGCGCGTGGGCCGGCACCAGCACGCGATGCACGGGAGATTCGTTGTCGTAGGCGAACGCGGCGTGCGCAGGCCAGGCCGGCGCCCCGATCTCGACGATCTGCTCGGGGGCGTGGCGCCACTCCAGTGGAATGGCGGGCGCCTCGTGGCGGGCAAGGTCGTCGCGGTAGGCCGGCTGCAGCGGGTTGCTCCACAGCGCGTGCTTGATGTCGGTGAGCAGCAGTTCCTGGTGCTGCTGTTCGTGATGCAGCCCGAGCAGCAGCTGGTGGCGCGCCTGCGGGTCGAGCGCGTCGGCCTGCAACAGGGCGATGACCTGCTGGTCGACCCGGGCCCGGTACTCCAGCACCTGCGCCAGCGACGGGCGCGACAGCAGGCCGCGCTGCGGCCGCGCGTGTGCCGGGCCGATGCTCTGGTAATAGCTGTTGAAGAGGTAGTGCCAGTCCGCGTCGAAGGGCGCGTGGTCGGGCTGGCTGGCCAGCACGAAACGTTCGAAGAACCAGGTGGTGTGGGCCAGGTGCCATTTGCTCGGGCTGGCGTCGGCCATGCTCTGCACCATGGCGTCTTCGGGGCTGAGCGGGGCGGCCAGCGCCACGCTGCGCGCGCGGATCCCGGCGTAGCGGACGGCCAGTGCTGGGTCATGCGTGGGGGCGGGCGGCGGTGCGGAGGCGACGGCGGTATTCATCGCGGTCAGGATCGGCCAGCAGCGGTGAGCGGCATGTCATGGCAAGGCTCAGATCATGTGACGCGCTCAAGTTGAATACGCAGCGGCCGCTATCGGGAAGACCATCGCCTGTGTGGTCCGGTTTGCACGTGCAGCCATGGCGCGCCGGCCCACACCCGTGGAACCGTCTTGCGCACTCACCTGTTACGCCAGCCTGGTCACTACCTCTTCCTGCTGCCTGCCGTGCTGGTGGGCCTGGGATTGTGGTGGGCCACGCCGGCCGACGACGTGGGCAGCCCGGTGCACCGTCTCCTGCCGCTGGTGCTTACCTGCCTGGGCGTCGGCCTGGCCCTGATCTACAACCGGGTGCGCGCGGTGTGCCTGCTGCTGGCGATCGCCCTGGGTTTTGCGATCCTGCACGGCCTGGTGGGCAGCTTCCTCAATACCGGCGCGGTGACCGCGCAGACCCCGCTGCTGTTCCATTCGGTATCACTGTGGTTGCCGCTGCTGTTCCTGCTGCATGGCCTGTGGCCCGAGCGCGGGCGGCTGCGCCAGGACCTGCTGCTGCGCGGGCTGGCCAGCGGTGCGGCGATGGGGGTGTTTGCCCTGTTGGCCGCGCAGGGGCCGCAGGGCATGCACGACCTGCTCTCGGACCAGCACTGGCCGTGGCTGCCGACCGGCTGGAGCCGGCTGGCGCAGTTGCCCACCCTGGTGTTCGTGGTCGCCCTGCTGGGGCTGGCGGTGCAGGCGCTGCGCCAGCCACGGCCGTTGCATACGGCGATGCTGGTGGCGCTGCTGGTGGTCTGGACGATGCTGCCGCGGGTGTTCCTGTCGCCGGCGCTGCTGCCGGCGCTGGCCAGCACCGCGCTGCTGCTGATCGTCTCGGCGATGCTGCAGGAGTCCTTCCACATGGCCTACCGCGACGAGCTGACCGGCCTGCCCGGCCGCCGCGCCTTGAACGAGTGCCTGCAACGGGTGGGAGCCACCTACACCATCGCGATGGTGGACGTGGACCACTTCAAGCGCTTCAACGATACCCATGGCCACGACAACGGCGATGACGTGCTCAAGCTGGTGGCCGCGCGCCTGGCCGAGGTGGGCGGCGGCGGGCGCGCGTTCCGTTACGGCGGCGAGGAGTTCGCCCTGGTGTTCCTGGACCGCCCTGCCCCGGCCTGCGTGGACGCGGTGGAGGCGGTCCGGGCCACGGTGGAAGCCACCCGCCTGCAACTGCGCGACCGCGCCGCGCGCGCGCACGACGACGCGGTGGGCCGGTTGCAGCGCGGCCGCGGCGGCGCCGGCACGGTGGTGCAGGTGACGGTCAGCATCGGCATGGCCGACAGCCGGGTCGGCGAGGACGCGCAGGCGGTGATCAAGGCCGCCGACCAGGCGCTGTACGCGGCCAAGGACGCCGGGCGCAACTGCGTGCGTGCCCACGGCCAGCAACGGCCGGTGGCGGTACGCAGCCGCGAGCCGGCTCAGGGCAGCGCGTCGAGGTAGAACCAGCGGCCGTCTTCGCGGACGAAACGGCTGTGTTCGCGCAGCTTGACCGCACTACCGCCACCGATCCTGTAGCGCGCGGTGAAGCTGACCTGGGCATGGTCCGGGTCTGCGACGGTGTGCTGGTGGATGCTCAGGCCGAGCCAGCGGGTGCGCTGCTCGGCCGGCTCGTCCAGCGACAGCACCTGCGGACGCGTGGACGGATGCCAGCTGGCCAGCAGGTAGTCCGGCAGCTGCCGTGCATAGGCGCTGTAGCGCGAACGCATCAGCGATTCGGCATCGGGCGCGGCAGCGCCGGCGTGGTAGAGGCCGCAGCAGGCGGCATAGGCCAGGGGGCGGCCGCAGGGACAGGGATCGGATGTGCTCATGGCGGCATTGTCGCGCGCCGGGCCCGGCGCAGGTAGCGGCCAGATCGTGCGTTCCCCTGCATTGGCGCGCACCGCCCCGCCTACCCCGCCACGGATGCACGAATGGGCCGCCATCCCGCGTATGCTGGCGCGCCCTTCGACGTGATTGCCTGCCGTGTTCGAGCTGGTTCCCCCTGAGCTGTTGTGGTTGGTGGCGATCGCCTTCATCGCCGGCCTGGTCGATGCCGCCGTGGGTGGCGGTGGGCTGGTGCAGTTGCCCGGCTTGTTCACGGTGCTGCCGCAGCACACCCCGGCGATGCTGTTTGGCACCAACAAGTTCAGCTCGATGTTCGGCACGGCCGCGGCGGCCTTCCGCTACGCGCGCAACGTGCGCTTCCCGTGGCGGCCGGTATTGTTCGCGGCAGGCACGGCGTTCGTGTTTTCCTTCGCCGGCGCCACGGCGGTGAGCCTGCTGCCCAAGGATGCGGTGCGCCCGCTGGTGCTGGTGCTGCTGGTGGCGATGCTGGGCTACACGCTGTGGAAGAAGGACTTCGGCGCGCTGCACCGGCCACGCGAGATCGGGCGCCGGGAGCTGGCCACGGCGCTGGCCATCGGGGCGGTGATCGGCTTCTACGACGGGTTCTTCGGCCCCGGCACCGGCAGCTTCCTGATCTTCCTGTTCGTGCGCTTCTTCGGCCTGGATTTCCTGCGCGCCTCGGCCGCGTCCAAGGTGGTGAACCTGGCCACCAATGTCGCGGCGATCTCCTTCTTCGTGCCCACCGGCAACATCCTGTGGCTGTTCGCCCTGCCGATGGCCGCGGCCAACATCGTCGGCTCGGTGGTGGGCACGCGCCTGGCCCTGCGCGGCGGCACGCCGTTCATCCGCAAGCTGTTCGTGGGCCTGGTGGTGGTGCTGATCGCGCGGATGGGGTGGGATACGTTCGGCGGGTGAGACGTAGCGCGGGGCGGTGCCCCGCTGGTCGGCGCGGGCGGTGGGCTGGAGCAGCCCACCCACGGTCGGCGCTACGCGGGCGGGCTGGGCCGAACGGTCAGGCGACCGGTTCGGCCTCCTGCTGGCGGCTGCGTTCAGGCAGCTTCAGCCGCTTGGCCTCTTCGTCGTACTCGATCAGCAGTACGCCGGAGTCGTGGCGGCCGCTGATTTCCACGAAGCAGGCGCCGCCGATGAACGGCTCCAGCGTCATCACCGACTTCAGCGGCGTGGCCACCACCATCTGGAAACCGAAGTTCTCGAAGATGTTCATCGCCAGCGCGGTGAACTCGTTGTCGGCCTTGTCGAACGCTTCGTCCAGCACCACCGCGGCGTAACTGGGCAGCTGGCTTTCGGCCCCGCCCAGCTGATAGCGCAGTGCCGCGGCCAGGCAGGTGGTGGCCAGCTTCTGCCGCTGGCCACCGGATTTGCCGGCGCCGCTGCGGTAGATCTCCACCTGCTGGCGGGTGGCGGCATCGAGCTCGACGCCGATGAACTCCACGTGCAGGCGCACGTCGAGCACGTTCTCGCGCCAACGCCGGTCTTCACCTTCCTGCGAGCCCAGGCGCTTGACCAGTTCGCGCAGCACGGCGAACTGCGCCTCGGCCACCTCGCGTTCTTCGGTCTGGTGGTGGGACAGCACCTCGCGCAGCTGCTGGTGGAACTCCAGCACTTCGGGCAGGCGCCGGTCGCTGAGCTCGATGGTCAGCAAGGTGCCGCGGTTGAACGGCACCTGCTCCAGCGAGGCGTTGACCTCGTCCAGGCGTTGGCCGATCGACTTGCGGGCCTCGGCACTGTGCCGCTGCAGGGCCAGCAGGTTGTTCTTGCTCTGGTTCTGCAGCAGGTCGAAGAAGCGCTCTTCGTGCTGCGGCAGGCCATCGCGTTCCAGGCGCTGCAGGCGGGCCAGGAAGTCCTCGGCCGAGGCCACCGAGGCGGTGAAGTCGCCCGATTCCTCCGGCCAGGCCTGGGCGAAGCGCCGGAAGCAGGCCACCAGCTGCGTCTCGACGCGGTGCACATCCTGCTGCGAGGCGGCCAGGCTTTCATTGATGCCCTTGCTGACTTCGCGCATGTGCGCTTCCAGCGTCTCCAGGCTCACCCCACCGAAGGCATCCAGGCGGCGTTGCAGCCCGGCTTCCTGGGTGGCGCCGAGCGCCGGCAGCACCAACGCGCGGCTGCGCTGGCGCTGGGCATCGAGTTTGTCGCGCTCGCGGGAGAGCTGGATGAGCTCGACCCGGGTGTCTTCGTAGGTGCGGCGTGCCTGGGTGATGTCCGCGCGCGCCTGGTCGATCTGCTGCGCCAACCGCGCCAGGTCGGCGTTGCCTTCCTTCAACGCGTGCAGCGAGGCGGCGATGTCCTGCAGGCGCTGGCGCGCGGTGGCGATGTCGACCTCTTCCCAGCTGAAGTTGACCAGCTGGTTGCAGGCCAGGCGGCGGTCGTTGTCGCGGTCACGTTGGCTGCGCAGCCGCGCCACGTCCTCGTCGCAGGCGGCGATGCGCTGCGCCAGCTCCTGGGCTTCCTTGCGGTACAGCGCCAGCTTTTCGGTGTTGCTGAAGCCCAGCAGCCAACGGCGACGGTCGCCGATGGCGTTGCGGTCGTCCTTCTCGAAGCGGTCGCCGGGATGCTTGACCTGGCCCTCGCGGGAGATGCCGCGCTCCACGTCGCGCAGCTGCCTGGCATCCACGCACTCATAGTCATAGCGCTTGCCAAGCTCGCGACGCAGCCACGGCTCGAACACACTGTCGCGGAACTCCAGCTTGTGCAGCAGCGAGCGCGCCGACGGCGAGCGGGTGATCGCATCGTCGTTGCGGCGCACGCGGTAGTAGGTGAGGCGCATGCCGATGTGGGTGCGATTGACCCATGCGGTGACCTCGTCGTAGTGCTTGTCTTCCACCAGCAGCGACTGGGCAAAGCCGAACAGCACCCGCTCGATCGCGCCCTGCCAGGCACCGTCCTCCTGGCGCACCTGGATCAGCTCGCCCACGAACGGCAGTGCCGCCTCGGGCACGCCGGTTTCCTCGGCCAGGCGGCTGCGCAGCTTCTGCAGCGGCGCGGGAATGCTCGACGGATTGCGTTCCATCGCCTCCAGCTCGGCGCGCACATCGCCGAAACGGCGTGCATCGTCCTGCTTGCCGGCCAGGCGTTCGGTAATGGCATCGTCCAGCGCGGCAGCAGCCTGCTGGCGGTTGTCCAGTTCGCCCTGCGCGCGCGCGATCAGCTCGGCAAAGCCGTGGGCATCGTCGGGCAGGGTGTCCTGCAGCTTGCTGGCGGCCAGCTCGGCCTGGTCGCGCTTGGATTGGCGGCGCTCGCGCTCGGCCTCGGCGCGCGCCTGTTCGCGCTCGAGTTCCTCGATGCGCTCACCGCCCTGCTGCCGTCGCTGCAGCTCCAGCCCGGCCAGGTGCTCTTCGTGGTTGACCAGCGCCTGGCGGCGCTGGGTTTCCTCGCCGAGCAGGCCGCGGTGGCGCACGTCGATGTCGTGCAGGCGCTTTTCCAGCAGCTGCTGCAGGCGCGACTCGCGGAAGCTGTCCAGGCCCAGCTTCAGGGTTTCCTCGTCGGCGCGCTGGAGGTTCATCGCCTTCAGTTCGGCGTGCAGCGCACGCGCGGGCAGCAGGGTCTCCACCTGGCGCCGGGCGGTGACCACCGACTTGTGCGCCCCATCCAGCTCGGCGAAGTCGCTGACCAGGCGCTCGGCGGCATCGAAGGTCCTGGGCGTATCGAGCATGAAATCGCGCAGGAAGACGTTCAGATCGCCCAGGTTCTTGGCCGACTGGGTCTTGTGCAGCAGGCGCAGGGCCATTTCATTGTCGATGCCCAGCAGGTGGCGGAAACGCTCGGCGTAACCGACGAAGCTGTCGAAATGGTGGACATCGGCAAGGCGCTGCTTGAGCTTGCGCAGGTCCAGGTCGAACCCGCCCAGGTCCTTGGCGATGTCGAAGGGCCGCTCGGCGATCAGGTAGTGCTTGCGCACGTCAGCAGCGGCCGCGCCGTTGCCGGCGATCCAGAACAGGCGCACCAGGCTGACCACGCGGCCATCGCCGGCACGGTACTCCAGCACCAGCGCGGTCCAGGTGGCGCCCTTGCGCAGGTACTGGGTGGCGATCTCGCCGGTGCCCCGGTCCTGCTGGTCCGCCCACGCACCGCGTACGTAGGAGACCAGGTTGCGGTCGCGCCCGCTGCGCTCGGCTTCGCGTGCGGCAGCGTTGAAATCCACGATCGACGGCGGCACCAGCATCGCCGACATGGCATCGAGCAGGGTCGACTTGCCCGAGCCGGAGCGGCCCACGAACAGGAAGCCGCGCTCGGCGATCGGCACCTCGGTCAGGCCGTTGAACGTGCCCCAGTTGTGTACCTGCAGGCGGCGCATGCGGAACTGCTGCAGCCGCGGATCCGGCAGCCCTTCGGTGAACAGGGCGGGGGTGTGCTTGGAAATGGCCATGCGTTATCGGTCGTTCCGTTCAGGCTTTTGCAGCAGGGGTTTCGCGCAGCTGCCGGTACACGGCTGCCAGCGCGGAGACATCTTCGGCAGAGAACAGCAGCTTCAACGCCGGGGATACTTCGTGGCGATCATCCTGGCCGGCCAGGCGGGTCAGGATGTGGTTCTCTTTCATCTTCTGCACGGCCGCGGCGACGCGGCGATTGAAGCCGGCGCGGTCGGTGGACAGGTTCTTCTCGTAGATGGCCAGGGCTTCGGCCATTTCGGTATCGGCCACCACGGCCCGGTTGCCGCGTGCATCGGCCTCGGCCAGCTGCTGGCGCAGGTACAGCAGCAGCACCGAGTCGATGAAGGTCAGCGGCGAGCTGCGCAGCAGCACCGGCGCGTCGATGTCTTCGGTATCGGCCTGGCGGGTGAAGGCCACGCCACTGTCGCGGTCCAGCACCAGCTCCAGGAACAGGTCGGCCAGCGCCGAGCGGATGCCCGCCTCGTTGCGGATCAGCGCCGGCCACAGCTTGGCGTGGCGCAGCTGGTCGATGCTGGGGCCGATCAGCAGCTGGCACAGCGCCCGGCGCCCGTCCAGCGGCAGCCGGCCGGTATCGCCCATGTAGAAGACGTCGTTGCTGCGCTTGGGCAGCGGCGTGACCACCACCGGCTCTGCGTCGTGATCGTCCACGACCCCGTCGATCGGGGCCGTCTCATGGGAATCTTCATGCCAGTTCATGGCGTTTCTCCTGGGTGAACCAAACCAGCGGGATGCGGGCCCGCCGCCACTGTCCATCGCCGCCACGCCAATGGGCGGTTTCCTGCTCGCCGTCGACCACGGTGCCGTGGCGGGTGCCCAGCGACAGGTAGCCGATCACGCTGCCCAGCCCCTGCGGCGCTTCGCGCTGCGACAGGGCCTGGGCGATGCTCAACTTCGCCTGCGCGCCCAGCAGGTCGTGCAGGTCGCGGCGCAGGGTGCGGAAGTCGATTTCCGACGACGCCACCAGGTCGCCGACGCTTTCCAGGCTGATGCTGGCCGCGTCGTTGCGCTGCACGCTGCCGTCCACCTGCGCGCTGCGCGGGTCGTGCAGCTTCCACTGCGACCACGAGCGCAGGCGGCTGGTGGTGAGCTGCAGGTCGCGGCCGATCGGGCGCTGCGCGGAGAACTCGTCGCGCAGCGCCAGGGCCTCGGACTGGGCCTGCTTGAGCAGCTGGTTGAGCCGGCGCTGCTCCAGGTAGCCACGGCTCTGCACGAAGCCGCGCAGGCTGCGGGCGAAGTGCTGGAGCACGTCGTGGACCTGGCCGCCGCGGTCGAGCATGGTGGCGGTGAAGCCGCGCAGGAAGGCGCGCTCGTTGCGGTCCAGCTTGCGCGCGAAGCCGCGTGCCAGCACCGTTTCCAGCGCGGCATCGAGCTGGGCGCTCTGCTCGGCATCGTTGAGCAGCCGCCAGAACGCCTGGAAGCTGCGCCCGGCGTCGCTGTCGCCGATCACGTCCACGCCTTCGAACAGCTTGGAGAGCACGTCGCCGCGCTCGCTTTCATCGTCGATGATGCGCTCGCGGAACTCGCGGTTGAGGCGCTCGAAGTCGTCGCGCACGCGGCGGAAGTCTTCGGTGAGGTCGTCGGCCAGGCCGATGATCTGGCGCGCGCGTTCCAGCGCGCGCTTGCCATCGAGCGCCACCACGCGGCCCTCGCCGACCCGCGCGATCTCCGCATCGATGCGGTCGCGTTCGTCGCGCAGCGCCGACAGGCGCGCATCGGGGTTGGATTCGGTCTGCGCGGCCAGCTGCGAGAGCTGCTCGATCACCAGCGCCAGCCGGCTTTCGGTGGCGGCCACGCGGCTCTGCTCGAGGCTGTCGGCAAAGCGGATCGCCTGCAGCGCCTGGGTGGACAGCTCGTACTGCTCCTGGTCGGCGCCTTCGGGCAGGCGCCGCTCCAGCCAGCCCTGGGCCAGCCAATGGGCGATGTAGGCCTGGGCGGTCCGCGGCAGTTCGCGCGACAGCTCTTCGCCGTTGAGCTGATCCAGCGCGCGCTGCAGCCGCTCATGCAGGGCCGCGGCCGGCAGGGTGCGCTCGCCATCCATCAACAGGCCCTGCAGCAGGCCGATGATCTCCGGGGCATTGGCGGCGGCCAGCAGCTTCCACTGGGGCTGTTCGCGCAGGGTGCGATAACGGGTGATGCGCTCGCGATGCTTCATTGCAGACCGGGTACGAGGAGACAGGCCGCGCATGCCGCGTCGGCCGGGAACGGAACGGCACGCGTGCGCAGGCGCGGCGCCGGGTGGCTGCCCGGTGCCTGGCTGACGCACGCGATGGCGCGGGGAATCAGCGCTTGCCGCCCACTTCGATGAAACGCAGGAACTCGGCGCGGGTGCGCGCATCCTCGCGGAAGCTGCCCAGCATCTTGGAGGTGACCATGCTGACGCCGCGCTTGTGGATGCCGCGGGTGGTCATGCACTCGTGCGCACCTTCCACCACCACGCCCACGCCGACCGGCTGCAGCACGTCCTGGATGCACTGGGCGATCTGCGCGGTCATCTTTTCCTGCACCTGGAAGCGGCGCGCATAGGCTTCGACCACGCGGGCCAGCTTGCTGATGCCCACCACCTTGCCTGCCGGCAGGTAGCCCACGTGCACGCGGCCGATGATCGGCGCCATGTGGTGCTCGCAGTGGCTTTCGTACTCGATGTCGCGCAGCACGATCAGTTCGTCGTAGCCGGCCACTTCCTCGAAGGTGCGCTCCATGTAGGCGCGCGGATCATCGCGGTAGCCGCTGAACCAGTCGCCGTAGGCCTCGGCCACGCGCCGCGGGGTATCCAGCAGGCCTTCGCGGGTGGGATCTTCACCGGCCCAGCGCAGCAGGGTGCGCACGGCCGATTCGGCATCGGCCTGGGTGACCGGGGTGGCGTCGTTGTCTTTCTTGCTCATTACATACAGCACCCGAAGGGGGGCGAGCATCGTACCCGACAGACCCCTCGGGCGTCCCCCGCCGTGGGCCGCGGGCAGGTCGCGGCAGACCCGGCATTGGGCTGCGGTTGGGCTGGGGGTATTGATAGGAGGGAAATTAGTAGTATCCTATCGATCTGCCATGAAACGTACCCTCGACGAACGCACCCAACTGCAGATGCAGCTCAGCTCCGGCCTGCTCTATGCAGGGCGGCAGTGGCAGCGCCTGGCCGACCAGGCCCTGGGCAGCTACGGCATTTCGGCCGCCTGCACCATGCCGCTGCTGATGATCGGCCGTTCCGGCGGGGGTATCCGCCAGGTGACGCTGGCCCAGCAACTGGGCATGGAAGGCCCGTCGCTGGTGCGCCTGCTGGACAAGCTTTCGGCCAGCGACCTGGTCCGCCGCGAGTGCGACGCCAGCGATCGCCGCGCCAACCTGCTGTGGCTGACCGACAAGGGCCAGGCCCTGGTCAGTGAGCTGGAGACCCAGCTGATCGGGCTGCGCCAGGACGTGTTCGGCGAGCTGTCCATGGATGAACTGCGCACCGTACTCAAGCTCTGGCAGCTGTTGGCCGAGGCCGCCGAACGCGTGACGTAAGCCGTTGTCCCGCTGTACCACCCGGTGCCGTGCTGCGACGCCGGGCGCCCCCCTTTCCGCTCCCCCAGTGAACCCTTTGCCTCGATGTACGGTGAATTCAGTCTCTATGGTGTGTTCGTCCCGACCCTGCTCGGGCTGATGCTGCTGGCCTACCTGCTCAAGAGCGGGTTGCGCCTGGTCCTGCAGCGCACCGGCGCCTACCGCCACATCTGGCACCCCGCCCTGTTCAACCTGGCCGTGTACGTGATCGTGCTCGGCGGGTTGTTTTCCCTGATGCGTTGGATGCAATCGTGAACAAGATCCTCAAGCGTGCTTTCCCGGTCGTGCTGACCGTCGTGGCGGTGCTCGCCGCCGTGCTGGTGCTGCGCCACCTGTGGGCCTACTACATGGACGAGCCGTGGACGCGCGACGCGCACGTCAGCGCCGACGTGGTGCAGGTGGCCCCGGACGTGTCCGGGCTGGTGGAGGCGGTGAAGGTGGCCGACAACCAGCCGGTGAAGCGTGGCGAGGTGTTGTTCGTCATCGACCGGGCGCGTTACCAGATCGCCCTGGAACAGGCCCAGGCCGCGCTTGGCGAACGCCGCGCCACGCTGGAGCAGCTGCGCCGGGAGATCGCCCGTGACCGCAGCCTGTCCGACCTGGTCGCCGCCGAGGATGCCGAAGTGCGCCGGGCCAAGCTGCAGGCCGCGCAGGCCTCGATGGCCACCGCGCAGGCGGCCGTGGACCTGGCCAGGCTCAACCTGGCCCGCACCGAGGTGCGCAGCCCCAGCGATGGCCACGTCAACGACCGCACCGTGCGCGCCGGCGACTATGTCACTGCCGGGCGCGCGGTGATGGCGGTGCTGGACACCGGTTCGTTCCGGGTGGACGGCTACTTCGAGGAGACCCGCCTGCGTGGCGTGCATCCCGGGCAGAAGGTCGACATCCGCCTGATGGGCGAGGCGCAACCGCTGCAGGGCCATGTGCAGAGCATCGCCGCCGGCATCGAGGACCGTTACCGCAGCGACGGCAGCAGCCTGCTGCCGAACGTGACCCCGGCCTTCGACTGGGTACGGCTGGCCCAGCGCATCCCGGTACGCATCCATATCGACACCGTGCCCGATGGCGTGAACCTGATCGCCGGGCGTACCGCCACCGTCACCATCCAGCCCGATGCGGCCAAGGCCGCCGCCAAGGCCGCGCCGGCGCACCCGGCACAGGCGGCGTTGTGAGCCGCCCTGCCCTGCACCGCATCGCGCTCGGGCTGGCGCTGACCACGCTGGCGGCGTGCACGACCGTCGGCCCGGACTACGCCGTGCCGGCGGGGTCGGCGTTCCAGCGGCCGGAGGCCAATGCGGCCTTCATCGACACCGGCAACCCGCAGGTGGCCGCCGGCGCCGCGCTGCCCGCGCGCTGGTGGGAGCTGTACCAGGACGACACCCTCAACCGCCTGGTGCAGCAGGCGCTGCGCGACAACGTGGAGCTGAAGGTGGCCGATGCCAACCTGCGCCGCGCCGCCGCGGTCTACGAGCAGGCGCTGGATGCCGGCGGCTTCGAGTACGAGGCCGAGGCCGGGGTGAGCCGGGCGCAGTTGTCGGCCGAGTCGTTCCTGCTCGAGCACGAACTGCCGCCGATCAACCTGGCCGACGGCAAGTTCGCCATCTCTTACCAGTTCGACCTGTTCGGCAAGCTCAAGCGCGCCTCCGAGGCCGCGCACGCCGATGAGCAGAGCGTGGCGGCGGCACTCGACCTGGCCCGCGTGTCGCTGGTGGCCCAGGTGGCTGGCAGCTACGTGGAGATCTGCCACGCCAACCATGAGCTGCACGTGGCCGAACACTCGCTGCAGTTGCAGCAGCGCAGCCGCGAGGTTACCCAGCGCTTGATCAACGCCGGCCGCGGCACGCCGCCCGAGCTGGCCCGCGCCAATGCCCAGGTGGCGATGCTGCAGGCCGCGCTGCCGCCGCTGCACGCGCACCGCCAGGCCGCCGAGTACCAGCTGGCCGCCCTGCTCGGCCGCACCCCGGGGCAACTGCCCGACGGCGTGGCCGATTGCAGCCAGGCCCCGACCCTGGCCCAGCCGCTGCCGGTGGGCGATGGCCGCGCGCTGCTGGCGCGCCGCCCCGACATCCGCCAGGCCGAGCGCCGCCTGGCCGCCGCCACCGCGCGGATCGGCGTGGCCACCGCCGAGCTCTATCCGGACATCCGCCTGGGTGCCTCGGTAGGCGCAGCCGGCCTGCTCGAGGATTTCGGCCAGCCGCTCACCCAGCAATGGTCGATCGGCCCGCTGATCTCCTGGACGCTGCCGTCCTCGGGCACGCATGCGCGCATCCACGCCACCGAGGCCGGGGCCGATGCGGCGCTGGCCGAGTTCGACCACAGCGTGCTGCAGGCGCTGCGCGAGACCCAGACCGCGCTCAGCCGCTACGCCCAGGACCTGCAGCGGCTGCAGTCGCTGCAGCTGGCCCAGCAGCAGGCCGCGCTGGCCGCCAGCCAGAACCGCCGGCTGTACCAGGGCGGGCGCACGCCGTACCTGTCCAGCCTGGATGCCGACCGCACGCTGGTGTCGGCCGATGCCACCCTGGCCGAAGCCCAGGCGCAGGTCTCGCGCGACCAGATCCAGCTGTTCCTGGCCCTCGGCGGCGGCTGGAATGCCGACGCCGTGGATGCCGGCAAGGCCACGAGGTAAGCGCGATGTTGCTGCTGGACCGCCAGGCGTGGCTGTTTTCGGTCAAGACCTTCCTGGCCGCGCTGGCCGCGCTGTACATCGGCCTGGCCGGCAACCTGTCGCGCCCGTACTGGGCGATGGCCACTGTCTACATCGTCACCCAGCCGATGCTCGGCCCCACCCGCGCCAAGGGCGTGTACCGCATCCTGGGCACGCTGATCGCCGGTGCGGCCACGCTGTGGATGCTGCCGCACCTGGTGGAGACGCCCCTGCTGCTGAGCGCGGCGATGTCGCTGTGGCTCTCGGCGTGCCTGTTCATCGCCCTGCTCAACCGCGGCCCGCGCGGCTACGCGTTCCTGCTGGCCGGCTACACCACCGCCTTCATCGGCTTTCCGGCGGTGACCTCGCCGGACACCATCTTCGACACGGTGGTGGCGCGCAGCGAAGAGATCATCCTGGGCACGGTGGTGGCGGTGTTGTTCGCCTCGCTGTTCTTCCCCACCTCGGTGCGACCGATGCTGCGCTCGCGGATCGGCAACTGGATGGGTGATGCGGCCCAGTGGTGCCGGCAGATCCTGCTGCGCGGCCAGGCGCACACCCCGCGCAACCGGCTGGCCGCCGACCTGGTGCAGTTCGAGGCACTGATCGAATTCCTGCGCCGCGACGACCCGCGCCATGCCGGGGCGGCGGTGTCCATGCAGCGGCTGCGCGAACGCATGCTGCTGATGCTGCCGGTGCTGTCTTCCATTGCCGACCGGCTCGGCGCGCTGCGCGCCGGCGGGCGTGCACTGCCGCCGGGGCTGGAAGCGCTGGTGGCCGACATCGCCGCCTGGCTGGACGCGCCCGGCCGCTCCACGGCCAGCGAGTACGCCGCGCTGCGCGAACGCATCCTGGCGCTGAAGCCGGCCGTGGATGGCGAGCTGGACCACCTGTTGCTGGTGACCCTGCTGCTGCGCCTGGAGGAGCTGGTGGACCTGTGGCAGGACTGCGCCACCCTGCAGGAGGCCATCGAGCACGGCACCGCGCCCCGCGACCCGGCGCATTACCGCATCCGCACCACCCGCGCCGGCGACGCCCGCCACGTGGATTACGGCATGGCGCTGTTCTCGGCGGCCAGCGCCGGGGTGGCCTTGATGACCTACTGCGCGCTGTGGATCGGGTTGGGCTGGGAAGGCGGCGGCAACGGCGCGATGATGGCCGCGGTGGCCGCGGCGTTCTTCGCCGCGCAGGACGACCCGGCACCGAGCATGCTGTCTTTCCTGTTGTGGGCGATCGTGGCCAGCCTGGTGGCCGGGGTGTACCTGTTCGGTGTGTTCCCGGCGGTGCACGATTTTGGCAGCCTTGCGCTGGTGCTGGCGGTGGTGTTCCTGCCGGTGGGCCTGCTGCTGCACAGGCCGCAGACCGCCCTGATCGGGCTGCCGCTGACGGTCAACCTGGTGGCGCTGCTCAACGTACAGAACACCTACAACGCCAACATCCAGAGCTTCATCAACTCGTCGGTGGCGATGTTCATCGGGATCGGGTTTGCGGTGGTGATGACCCGGCTGTTCCGCTCGGTGGGTGCCGAATGGACCGCGCGGCGCCTGGTCCGGCAGGGCTGGACCACCCTGGCCGAGGCCGCCGAAGGCCGTGGCCAGCAGGACCGCCAGCAGTTCGCCGCGCGCATGCTGGACCTGCTGGGGCTGCTCGCGCCCCGCCTGGCCGCCACCCCCGAGGGCAGCGACATCGCCTCGGTGGACATGCTCACCGAAGCCCGCATCGGCCTGAACATCCTGCAGCTGCGGCGTGCCCGCCACGACCTGCCGCCGACCAGCATCGCGGCGATCGAGGCGATCCTGGATGCCGTGGCCGCGCACTACCGCGCGCAGGTTGCCCAGCGCCGGCCGCTGCCGGCCCCGGCGGGGCTGCAGGCCATGCTGGAGGCCTCGTTGAAGCGGGTGCAGACGGTGGCGGCCGGCAAGGCCCGTGACGAGGCGCTGATGGGCGTGATGGGGCTGCGCTGTGCGTTGTTCCCGGAGGCGCCGGTGGTGCAGCCCGGCCCTGCCGCCGGCCCGGAGCTGGCGGCGCTACGCTGAACCACGCCGGCGCGGCCCCGACCGGCCGCGCCGATCGAGGCTATCCTGCCGCATGCATTTGCGCATGGAACAAGGTGATCTGGATGAGTTACGACATGATGGTGTTCGACCCGGCCGTGGCCCCGCGTGACGCGGCGGCCTTCCTGGAGTGGTACGACGCGCAGACCGAGTGGAACGAGAAGCACGAGTACGACGATCCGGCCGTGTCCGTGCCGGCGCTGCAGGCCTGGTTCGCCGCGGTGGTGGAGCATTTCCCGCCGATGAACGGGCCGCTGGCCGATGACGAGGACGACCGCCCGGAAGTGACCGACTACAGCGTCGGCCAGCACGTGATCTATGCCTCCTTCGCCGATTCGGTGGCCGAGAACGCGCACGGGCTGGTGCAGGTGCTGGCCAACGCGCACCAGGTGGGCTTCTTCGACGCCAGCGGCGACGGCGCCATCGTGTTCCCCGATGGCACCGTGCTGATCCCCGAGTAAGCCGGAGGCGGCGCTAGAACAGCTGGCCCTGGGCCGGCGTCGGCGCCGCATCACCGCCCAACCGCGCCGCCAGCCCGGACAACCGGCTGGCGTGCCGCTTCAAGGCGGCGCCGATCACCTCGGCGCTGCCCAGCACGTGCAACGCGTGGCGGGCCCGGGTCATGCCGGTGTACACCAGCTCGCGCGAGAGCACCCGGTTGTCGCGCCGTGGCAACTGCAACCACACCGCATCGAACTCCGAGCCCTGTGCCTTGTGCACGGTCATCGCGAACGCGCTTTCGTGCGCGGGCAGCGCACCGGGATGGAAGCCACGCGGCTGGTCCGGGGTATCGCCGGGGAACCAGGCCGTCACCCCGCCGTGGCGATCGGCCAGGCAGATGCCGATGTCGCCGTTGAACAGACGGTGGCGGTAGCTGTTCTCGGTCACCAGCAGCAGCCGGCCGTGGAAATACCCCGGCGCCATGCCCGGGCGCGGCACCCCGGCCAACAGGGCCTCGATGCGCGCATTGAGCCCGCGTGCGCCCTGCGGGCCTTCGCGCACGGCGGTGAGCAGGCGGATGCGACCGGCATTGGCCAGCGCCTGGCCCGGATCGGCGGCCTCGCCCAGCCCGCGCCAGTGCGCCAGCAACTGCTCGCGGTGCTGCTGCAGGGGATCGCTCTGGTCCTCATGGAAGTGCACGCCGGCCAGCGTGCCGCCGCGTAGCAGCGCCAGCGCGGTATCGGCCTCGCCCGCGCGCACGGCCTGTGCCAGCGGCGCCAGGTCCAGCGCATCGGTCTGCCGGTAACCGCGCTGCAGCTGCACGCGCCGGCCGCCAAAACGGATCGGCTCGGCCAGTGGTTGCAGGCTGGGCGGTGCCAGCAGGCCGCGCAGGGCCTGCGCGTCGTCGGCCTGGGTGCCCAGGCCATCGCCGCTGGCGCGCAGGATCGCACTGAGCACGTCGCCGGCCTCCACCGAAGGCAACTGGTCCGGGTCGCCCAGCAGCACCAGCCGGGTGCCCGAGGCGATCGCTTCGACCAGTTTGGTCATCAGCGGCAGGTCGATCATCGAAGCCTCGTCCACTACCACCACGTCGTACGGCAGCGGGTTGTCGGCGTGATGGCGGAAGCGCGGCGCATCGGGAATCACCCCGAGCAGGCGATGCAGCGTGGTGCCGGTGCTGGGCATGGCATCACACAGCGCCGGGGCGATGCCGAGCAGGCGCAGTCGCTGCACGGCCAGGCGCAGGCTTTCGGCCATGCGTTCGGCGGCGCGGCCGGTGGGCGCGGCCAGCGCCACGCGCGGCAGCGGCTGCTCGGCCTGCACTGCCTGCGCAGCCAGCAGCACCAGCAGGCGCGCGATGGTGGTGGTCTTGCCGGTGCCGGGGCCGCCGGTCACCAGCACCAGCGGATGGCGCAGCGCGACGGCCGCAGCGCGGGCCTGGTGATCGATCCCATCGCGGGCCTGCGGGAACAGCTGGCCGAACAGCGTGGCCAGGGTGCCGGGATCGGCTTCGGGCAGCGGATGGGTGGCGATGCGCTGCAGGCCCTCGGCAAGCCGACGTTCGTATTCGCGGTAGCGACGCAGATACAGCAGCCCATTCTCCAGCACCAGCGGCGCGTCCGCGGCCGGCGTGCTGGCCGAACCGGGCAGGTCCACCCAGGGCGAGGCGCGCAGCTGCGCCAGCCACGCCTCCGGATCGGGCCAGTCGGCCGGTCCTTCGACCAGCCGCTGCGGCTGGCGCGGGTCGAGCCCGGCATGGCCCTGGGAGACCGCCAGGGAAGCCAGTGCGGCCGCCACCAGTACCGGCTCGGGGGTGTCCGGGCGCAAACGGCGCAGGCTTACCGCCAATGCGTGGTCCAGGGTGCGCAGGGCGGTGTTGCGCTGGAGCGCGGTGAGCAGGCTCATGCTTCCCCCCGTGCGCGCGCGGCCATGCGTGCCTGGGCGTGTCCGCCGCCGGCGAACAGGGCATCCAGTGCATCGACCAGGGCCGGATCGAAGCGATGCGCGTACAGACCCGGGCTGTCGTCGCGGCGGGCATCCAGGCCACGGCAGAACAGGTAACGGATGCCGCCCATGTCGCGCGCGTAGTCGTACTGCGCGCCCAGCCGGAAGCGCAGCCAGCGGTGCAGCGCCACGGTGTAGATCAGGGCCTGCAGGTCGTATTCGCTGTGCTGCATGGCCGCCTCCAGCCGGACCGGGTCGTAGCCGGGCAGCCGGTTGGATTTGTAGTCGAGCACGTACCAGCGCCCCGCACGCACGTAGGTGAGATCGATCTTGCCGGTCATCAACCCTTCCAGCTTGCGCCGCGTACCGAAGCCGCGGCGGTCGCGGACCAGGCCGTGCGCGTGCAGCAGGTCCAGCAGCTGCGGCACCGCGGTGGGCTGCATCGCAAAGTGGAACTCGATTTCGGCGCGGCGCGCGGTGGCCGGCAGGTCGTGCAGCGCGCCACCTTCGGGCAGGGGCACGGTCAAGGTTTGGCCGACCAGCGCGGTGAGCACGGCCACGCCATCGTCGAGGTCCTCATCGGCGTAGCCGTCCTCGCCCAGCGCGGTGCGCAGCACCTGCGCCTGATCGCCCGGTGCCGGTTGCCCGGGCAGCCAGTCGGCCCAGAGCGCGAAGTCGGTGTTCTCCAGCGCGGCGTGCAACACGTTGCCGAAGCGGCTGCCCATGAAACGCGGATCGATCACGTCCTCGCCCGTCGGCGTGGCCGGCTCGGTCTCCACGGCCAGGTCCATGCCGGCCGGTTCGTCGGCCGCCGGGGCGGGGATTTCAGTGGCGGCCGCATCGGTGTCGTGGCCGGCATCGGCATGCGCCAGCTGGGTGAAGCTGTACACCCACCAGTCGTGCGGGATGCGCCGGGTCAGCGCGCGTACCGGCGGCAGTTGCCCATCGCGTTCGAAGGCCAGCTGCGGCGGACGCGGTTCGGCCGGCCCGTCGACCACGTGGATGGCCGGGTGTGCGCGCAGCGCGTCCAGGTCGGCCAGCATCGGCGCCAGGCGGGTACCGGCGAGCCCGGCCAGGTCGCCGCCGGCGATCCACAGCGCGTGCTCGGCACGGGTCAGGCCCACGTAGAGCAGGCGGGCGTCCTCTGCTTCCTGCTCCTGCGCACTGCGCGTGCTGGCCGTGCCCCAGGCCTCGTCCTTGTCCAGCTTCCAGTGCAGCTCGCGGCGCCCGTTGGCGTGCACGGTGCAGTGCGAGGCGGTGTTGGGGCCATTGCCGCCGATGCCCACGAACGGCAGGAACACCAGCGGGTACTCCAGCCCCTTGCTCTTGTGCAGGGTGATGATCTGCACCCGGCGTGCGTCCGACTCCAGCCGCAGCAGCTGTTGTTCGTCGTCCTGGTCGGCGTGCGCCATCTGCACCTGCAGCCAGTCCAGCAGGCCGTGCATGCCCAGCGTCTGCGCGGCGGCCTGCTGCAGCAGTTCGCCCAGCTGCAGGTAGTTGGTCAGCCGGCGCTCGCCATCGAGCAGGCCCAGCAGACGCTCGGCGTGCTCGGCGCACAGGTCGGCGATCACCGCGAACGGGCCGCCGCGCTGCCAGCGCTCGCGCCACAGCAGCAGGCGGATCTGGAAACTGCGCTGGGCATCGCCCTCGCGCTCCATCGCATCGATGGCCGCAGCGTCTTCGCCCAGCAGCACCGTGGCCAGCGCCGCGCGCAGGCGACCCTCGTCGGCCGGTTGCAGCAGGGCCAGCAGCAGCAGGCGCAGCTCGTGCGCCTCGGCGCTGGCATACAGACTCTGCTTGCCGGCGGCCACCGCGGGAATGCCGACCGCAGCGAGCGCCTGCTGGATGCGCGTGGCCTCGCGGTGCGAGCGCACCAGCACGGCGATGTCGCCTGGCTGCAGGGGCTGCCCGCGCAGCAGCGCGCGGCCCTGGCGGGCCTGGCTGAGCAGCGCGTGGATGGCCGCCACGCAGGCGTCGCTGGCCTGTTGTCGCGATGGATCGGCCTTGAGCGCGCCGCCATCGGGGTTGTGCAGCAGGCGCACGGTCAGCCCGGCGGCCGGCTGGCCATCGCGCAGGAAGTCCTCGTCGCTGCGCGTGCTGCCCGGGTGCACCGGTTCGAAGCCGATGTCCGCCTCCAGGAAGGCACCGGCACCGGCGTTGGCATACAGCGCGCCGATGGCCTGCAGCACCGCCGGGCGCGAGCGGAAGTTGCGGTCCAGCGGCGGGGCGGCCTGGGCCTGGCGCTTGGCCTTGAGGTAGGTGTGGATGTCACCGCCGCGGAAGCCGTAGATGGCCTGCTTGGGATCACCGATCAGGAACAGCGCCGGTGCCAGCCCGGCCTCGGCGGTCTCCGGCGAGTCGCCGAACACCCGCTGGAAGATTCCCCATTGGCGATCGTCGGTGTCCTGGAACTCGTCCACCAGCGCGATCGCGTACTGCGCGCGCAGCTGCTGCACCAGCAGCGCACGATGCGGGCCCTCCAGCGCATCGGCGACGCCATCGATCAGATCGTCGTAGGTCTGCACCCGGCCGATCCGCTTGAGTTCCTGCAGGCGCGTGCGCGCCTGCGCGCGCAGGGCGTGCAGGAAGATCACGGCCTGGCCGCGCTGCCACTGTGCCAGTGCATCGCTGGCGGCCAGGTACAACGCCAGTGCGTGCTGCAGCGGCGACTGCGGCGCCTTGCCGGCGTGCGCCTTGTTGGTACGCGCGGCCAGCGCTTCGGCGGTGAGCCGGCGCAGCCGCTCCGGGTCGACCTCCAGCACCGGGGGCTCGGCGTCGGCAGCGACGCTGGCCCAGCGGTGCAGCTGCACCGCCAGTGGCTCCAGCCAGGCCAGCTTGTAGCTGCTGCCGTTGAGCACCTTGTTCTCCACCGCCGCGCACAGCTCGCCCAGGAAGGCTTCGCCGTGCTCGCGGTAGGCCTCGGCAAAGCGGCGCGCGGCCAGCGCGTGCGCCGGCCGGGGATCGTCCTGCGGCGCACTGGGCACCTCGGGCAGCAACGGCAGCGGCTTGATCAGCGTGGCCATGTCGCCGGCCAGCGCCTCGGGCGTGGACCACAGACGGGTCAGCGCGTCGACGGTGGCGGCATCGTTGGCATGCACGCGCCACAGGTCGGCGGCCAGTTCGTCGTGCAGCGCCCGTTCGCTGGGCAGCAAGGTCGGCGGGTCGAAGGTGTGCCCGCTCTCCAGCGCATGCTCGCGCAACACCCGGGTGCAGAACCCGTGGATAGTGAAGATCGAGGCCAGGTCGATCTCGTCGGCCGCCGTCTGCAGCCGCCGGGTGAGCGCGGCCGGGCTTTCCTGGCCCAGCGCCAGCTGGCGCTGCAGGATCCGCCGGGTAAGCACCACCTCGGGGCTGTCCTGGTCGCCGGGCTCGCGCTCCACCAGCTGCGCCGCCAGCGCCAGCCGCTCGCGGATGCGCTTGCGCAGTTCCTGGGTCGCCGCGTCGGTGAAGGTCACCGCCAGGATCTGACCGATGCGCCAGCCTTTTTCCACCACCAGCCGGGTGAACAGCGTGGCCAGGGTGAAGGTCTTGCCGGTGCCGGCGCTGGCCTCGATCAGGCGCACCCCTTCCAGCGGCAGGTCCAGGTAGGGATCGTCGAGCAGGTCGGGGCGGGTCATCGTGCGGCACCTTGTTCATCCAGGCCGGCAAATACCCGGCCCTCGCGCACCGCGGTGAAGACCACCAGGCTGTTGTGCAGCAGTTGCCGGTAGCTGTCCGGGGTGGCAAAGGGATCCCGTCCGCGCAGCGCCAGCTGGTAGGCCGCGCCACTGGACTCGGCCCAGCTGCGATCGCTGCCGTACCACTTGGCGCGGCCCTCGCTGTCGCGCTTGGCCTCGGCTGCGGTGTAGAGCGCCCAGCCGGTGGAGGGCGCATACAACAGCGGCGCGCGCAGCCCTTCGCTGCGCAGCTGCAGCAGCCGCCGCAGGACCTGCTGCGCCTGTACGGTCGGCAGGGGCGGCAGCAGGTGCGGGCCCAGGCCCTGCTCGCCGGCATCGTGGAACTGGACCAGCGGCAGGGCATCACCGGCGGCATTGGCCAGCAACCAGTCCAGGCCCTGGCGGATCGCGGCACGGCCGTTGAGCGGGCCCGGGCGCAGGCGCACCAGGCCATGCGCGTGCACCCCGTCGACCCGGCCATGCAGGCGCACGCCGTCGATCTGCACCTCATAGCGGCGGCTGTCGGCCTGCGTGCCGGCCTGCCACTGGGCCAGCGCCTGCGCATACGGGCGTGTCTGTGCCTGCAGCGTGTCGAACTGGCGCTCGCCCAGCGCCCCGGACGGCAGCAGCGCGCGGGCGCGCAGCCGGGGGTACAGCGGTGCGTCGTCCTCGGCCAGGGTGGCCTGGATCACTGCCTGCTGCAGCAGCACCTTGTCATGGCCGCGCGCAGCCACCACCAGCGGCTCCACGTCGTCGGCATCGCCCAGGTCCTCGGGCAGGCGCAGCCCCAGGCGCTGGGACAGGAACTGGCTGGCGGGGTCGGTCAGGAACCGGCGCAATGCATCCAGGCTCAGCTCGTCCTCCTCCAGCAACGCCTCGGGCAGCGCCAGCGGCTGCGCCAGCCACGGTGCCAGTGCGCGCCGCTGCCCTCCCAGCGAGCCGGCGGCCGGGTGCCACTGCTGGCGGTAACTGAACCGGCGCGGCTCCTCGCCGCCGCCGAACGCGGCCGGTGCAAATGGTTGCAGCGAATGGCGCACGGTCAGCTGCCGGGCCGCATCGGCCGGTGCCTGGTGGTAGGCGGCGGCGGCGTCGATCAGTTCGCTGACCAGCACCGAGGGTTCGCGCACGCTGCCATCGCGCGGATCGGCGCCGAGGTAGCTCAGGTAGAACACGTCCTGGGCCGAGGCGAACAACTGCAGGAACAGGAAGCGATCGTCCTCGCGCAGCGAGCGGTCGCCATGCCGGCGCCGGTCGGTACCCAGTTCGGCGGTGAGCTGGTTGAGCCCGGCCGCCGGATCACGCCGCGGGAAGTCGCCGTCGTTGAGCCCCAGCACGCAGATCACCCGGAACGGCAGCAATCGCATGGGCACCATCCGCCCGAAGCTGATCCCGCCGGTCAGCAGGGGCGCGCGGGTGTCCGCTTCGGCCAGCACGCCGGCAAAGTGCGCGCGCACCACCTCCGGCGGCACGGCCGCCTGGAATCCGCCCTGGCCGGCATCGCGGGCGAACTCGTTGATCAGTTTGCGCAGGCGTTCCAGCGCGCGCTGGCTGTTGGCCGCCTGCGGCGGCTCTGGCAGCAGCGCATCCAGCAGGCCCAGCAGGCGCGTGCGCCACTGTGCCGGCGGCAGGGCCTGGCCGAGCGCCTGCTGGTACCGGGCCAGCACCCGCAGCAGGGCGAGCAGGCGGTCCAGCGCATCCAGTGCGCTGCCTTCCAGCTCCGGCCACGGTGCGACCCCGGCGATATCCCCGTCGCTGCCACTGGCGTGGCCCAGCAGCAGGCGGTCCAGCGCGAACTGCCAGGTGAAGGCATCATCGCGCGGCGCCTGGTGCTGCTGCCGGTGGCCCGCATCCAGACCCCAGCGCGCGCCGGCCGCCTGCAGCCAATCGTGCAGGCGGTCGAAGGCAGCCGCGTCCAGCCCGGCCGCTTCGGCCAACGGCGCGCTGGCCAGCAGGTCCAGCACCTCGTTGAGGCCAAAGCGCGACACCGGCAGCCCGAGCAGGTGCACGAACACATCGGCCAGCGGCTCGCCGGCCAGCGGGCTGGTGTCGGCCAACGCATACGGGATGTGCTCGTCGCCGCCGCTGCGCCCGCCGAACACTGCCTCCAGGTAGGGCACGTACGGATCGATGTCCGGGGCCAGTACCGCGATCTCCCGCGCCTGCAGCGGCGGGTCGAAACGCGGGTCCTGCAGCAGCCCGCGCAACTGGTCGTGCAGCACCTGCAGCTCGCGCAGGCGGGTATGGCATGCGTGCACCTGCAAGCTGGGATCGTCCTGCCGCAACCCGTCGCGCAGCGCACCGGAGGGCTGGCCGCGGCGGTGGAACAGGTCGCGCTGCAGCCGGTGCAGCAGGCTGTCGGACAGCCCGCCGTGGGCCATGTCCGGGCGCACATCGTGCTCGGGGTCGTCGTAGGCGGGGATCTCGCCGGAGGGGTGCACCACTTCGTAGCTGCCCAGCACCGCCATGAAGTCGCGCCCGGCCGCGCCCCAGGCCTGCAGCAGCCGGTTCTCGCCGGCCGCCTCGCCGAACGGATCGGGTGCGCCGCTGCGCAGCTTTTCGCCCAGCGTCTGCAGGTCGCCCCAGTAGGCCTGGGTGGGGGTGGGCAGGTAGAAATGCAGCGTGCCCACCCGCGCCTGGGTCGCCATCACCCGCAGCACGTCCGGGGAGATGTTGAGCGTGGCGAAGGCGAACACGCGCGCCGGCAAACCCTGTGGCAAGGGCTGCGCAGCGCCTTCGAAGCGCGCCAGGTAGGCATCGATGCGGCGCGCGCGGTACTGGTGGCCGCTGGCGATGCGCCGCCACAGGATCGCCTGCGGGTCCTGCGGGTCGGCGCCGGCCTCCCAGCGCAGCAGCCAGTCGCGGCGCCAGGCCTGGTACTTCTCGAACACGGCCGCCAGCTCACCGGCCAATGCCCAGGGCTTGAGCGGATCGGCCACCGACAGGTAGGCCTGCAGCGCGCGCATCGGCGGCTGCGCCAGCAGCACCGGGTCGATCAGCGCGGCATACAGCTTCCAGCGCAGCGCCGCGGCGGTGAGGTCATCGTGCTCGCCGGGCACGTTGGCGTTGAGCGCGCGGGCGACGAATTCGCCCGGGGTGAGGAACGTCAGGTTGGCGGCAATGCCATACTCGACCGCCAGGGTGGACTGCAGCCAGCGCCGCATCGCCACCTGCGGGATCAGCACCACCTCCGGGACCAGGATCGACTGGTCCGGCACCGGCGTGCGCACGGCGCTGGCCAGCAGCGCGGCCAGCACGTCGAGCGAGTTGGAGTGGTACAGGCGGAAGTCGGACGCAGCATCAGTCATCGCGCCAGTGTGCCGCAGCGGCCCGCCGATCACGAGGCCGGTAACGTCGCGGCCCCGGTCGCGCCGCGCGGCCGCCGTGTCGCCCGGCACGGTGTGTTGCGAGCGGCGTCGCAGGCCGATGGCGGGCGGCGTGCCACAATACTGCACGGTCCAGTTCGGTTATGTTCAGCCGTTCACCACGATCTTACAACGTTGGAATTTTGTTAATGGCGTCCATGACGGCTTCCGAAGAACCTCTGGTGCAGTTGGCCAACGTGCGTATCGAGCGCGGCGGGCGCAGCATCCTGCGCGACGTTTCGCTGCAGGTGCCGCGCGGCAGCATCACCGCCGTGCTGGGGCCGTCGGGCAGCGGCAAGTCCACCCTGCTGGCGGCACTCACCGGCGAACTGCGCCCGGTCGCCGGCACGGTCACCCTGTTCGGCAAGCCGATCCCCACCGGCAGCAGCGCGCTGCTGGAGATGCGCAAGAGCGTGGGCGTGCTGCTGCAGGGCAATGGCCTGCTCACCGACCTGACCGTGGCCGAAAACGTCGCCCTGCCATTGCGCACCCACACCCGCCTGCCGGCGCCGGTGCTGCGCCGGCTGGTGCAGATGAAGCTGCATGCAGTGGGCCTGCTGGCCGCCGCCGACGCGTGGCCGCGCGAACTGTCCGGCGGCATGGCCCGGCGCGTGGCGCTGGCGCGCGCGCTGGCCCTGGACCCGCCGCTGATGATCTACGACGAGCCGCTGACCGGGCTGGACCCGATCGCCTCCGGGGTCATCATGAGCCTGATCCAGCGCCTCAACCACAGCCTGGGGCTGACCAGCATCATCGTCAGCCACCACGTGCACGAGACCCTGCCGATCTGCGACCAGGTCATCGCCATCGCCAACGGTGGGGTGGTGTTCCAGGGCAGCCCGGCCGCGCTGGAATCCAGCCAGGACCCGCTGCTGCGGCAGTTCCTGCACGGCCAGCCCGATGGTCCGATTCCGTTCGATGCCGCGCCGCGCGCGAGGGTTGCCTGATGCCGTTCGTTGACGCCACCCGCTCGCTCGGTCGCGCCGGCCTGTTCTCGCTGACGGTGCTGCGCGGCTCGCTGCCGACCGCCGACTTCCTGGCCGAGCTCACCCGCGAGATCTACAAGGTGGGCGCGCGCTCGCTGCCGATCATCGCCGTGGGTGGGGCCTTCGTGGGCCTGGTGCTGACCCTGCAGGGCTACCGCACCCTCACCACCTTTGGCGCCGCCGACGCGCTGTCCACCCTGTTGGGCCTGTCGCTGTACCGCGAACTGGCACCGGTGCTGACCGCGCTGCTGTTCATCGGCCGCGCCGGCAGTTCGATCGCCGCCGAACTGGGCCTGATGCGCGCCACCGACCAGATCAAGGCGCTGGAACTGATGGCCATCGACCCGGTGGCCAAGGTGGTCGCCCCGCGCTTCTGGGCCGCGGTGCTGACCGTGCCGCTGCTCACCGGCATCTTCTGCTCGCTGGCCATCAGTGCCAGCTATTTCGAGGCCGTGCACGTGCTGGGCCTGGACAACGGCGTGTTCTGGTCGGCGCTGAGCAACAGCGTGGATTTCTGGGACGATTTCGGCGTGGCGATGCTCAAGTCGGCCATTTTCGGCGGTACCGCGGCACTGGTGGCCTCCTATGTGGGCTTCCATGCCGAACCCACCATCGAGGGCACGTCGGTAGCCACCACCCGCGCGGTGGTCAACGCCTCGCTGCTGGTGCTGATGTTCAATTTCGTGCTGTCGGCGATGATGTTCCGCTGACCGGCCACCCCTACACCCCGCGCGGGTTCCTGCCCGCACACCTGACAAAGAACAGTGAGATATCCCATGGCCATCCGCGGTCCCAGACTCGAATTTTCCGTCGGCGCCTTCCTGCTGCTGGCGCTGGCCTCGTTGCTGGTGCTGGCGATGGCCTCCACCAACCAACGCTGGGGCCTGGGCGGGGACGGCTATGAACTCAAGGCCCGGTTCACCCAGATCGGCCAGCTGCGCAAGCAGGCGCCGGTCAAGATCGGCGGCGTGGTGGTCGGCCAGGTCTCCAGCATCGAGCTGGATCCGACCAAGTTCGATTCCATCGTCACGCTGAGCCTGGACGGCAAGTTCAAGGATCTGCCGGCCGACACCTCCGCCGGCATATTCACCAGCGGTTTGCTCGGCGAGAGCTATATCGGACTGCAGCCCGGCGGTGATCCGGACGTGCTCAAGTCCGGCGACGAGATCGTCTTCACCCAGCCGGCGGTGGACCTGCTGCAGCTGGTTGGCAAGTACATGTTCAGTGGCCCGGCCAACGCCGGCGGCGCCGCTCCCCAGGACGCTCCCGGTGCACAAGCGCCGGCTACCGAAGAAGCCCACAAATGAAAACCAAACTGATCCCGGTCCTGCTGGCCTCGGCCCTGCTCGCCAGCGTCCCTTCGCTCAGCTTCGCCCAGGCCACCCCGGCCGCTGCCTCCCAGGGCCAGGCCGGCCAGGTGGTGCTCGATGCCAGCACGCGCATCCTCACGACCCTGCAGCAGCGCCGCACCGAGTTCCGCAGCAACCCCGCCGCGCTGCGTGGCTTCATCAACGGTGAGCTGACCAAGACCTTCGACCGTGACTACGCCGCCCGGCTGGTGCTGGGCGTGCACGGCCGTGGCGCCTCCGACGCCGATGTGAAGCTGTTCGCCGATGCGATGGCCGACAACCTCATGCAGCGCTACGGCTCGGCCCTGCTGGAGATCCAGGGCAAGCCCAGCTTCCGCCTGAAATCCGAAGCACCGCTGCCGGGCAACCGCGGCGTCAAGGTGTCCACCGAACTGGTCCGCGCCGGCAGCGAGCCGACCCCGGTCGAGTACCTGATGCGCAACGTCAACGGGCAGTGGAAGATCTTCGATGTGATGATCGAAGGCATCTCCTACGTGCAGACGTTCAAGACCCAGTTCGACGCCCCGCTGCGCCAGAAATCGATCCAGCAGGTGGCCACCGAACTGCGCAACGGCAGCATGCAGGCCGCCCCGAGTGGCAAGTAACCCGGCCAGCGTCCACCGCCAGGGCACCGCGCTGGTGTTCAGCGGGGTGCTTGACCGCGCCGCGGTGACCGCCCTGTGGCCGTCGATGCAGGCCAGTACCGACGTGCAGGTGCTGGACCTGGATGCGGTGCCGCGGGTGGACAGCGCCGGGCTGGCGCTGTTGGCCGAACTGGTCGCGCGGCTGCGCGCCCAGGGCAGCGAACCACGCATCAACGGCGCCCCCGCCGGTTTCACCGAACTCGGCGCCGCCTACCGGCTGACGCCCTCCCTGGATTTCAATGCCTCTACTGCGGCGAGCTGACATGAACGTCATACGCACCCTTCCCCTTCTCGTGCTGGCCCTGGCGTTGACCGCCTGTGCCGGCAAGCCCGCGCGCGAGGCCGCCCCGGCCAGCGTGGCAGTGGATGCCACGACCCCGGTCGTGGACGCCCCCGCCGCCGTGGACTCTGGCAACGTGCCGCCAGCGCCGCCGGCCGCGGTCGCCGCGGACACCACCGCGCCTGCGCCGCCGCAGGCGGCCAGCGATGCCGCCCCGACCGACGCCGAAGACGATTTTGCCGCGCTGTACGGGGGCCCGGCGCCCAGCGTCGATGGCAGCGAACCGGGCCGTGCCGCCTACGATCCGTGGGAACCGTTCAACCGCAAGGTGCACAGCTTCAACAACGTGGTCGACCGTGCCGTCGCGCGCCCGCTGGCCACCGCCTACACCCACGTGGTGCCGCGTTTTGCGCGTACCGGGGTGACCAACTTCTTCAGCAACCTGCGTGCCCCGGTGACCATCACCAACCAGCTGCTGCAGGGTCGCCCGGGCGATGCCTGGGACAGCCTGGGCCGGTTCCTGATGAACTCCACGCTGGGCGTGGGTGGCCTGTTCGACCCGGCCAGCAAGGCGATGGTGCCGCGTCGCAGCGAAGATTTCGGCCAGACCCTGGGTGCCTGGGGCTGGCGCGGCTCGCGCTACGTGGAACTGCCGTTCTTCGGCCCGCGTACCGTGCGCGATGTCTTCGGCCTGGCCGGCGACATTCCGCTCTCGCCGATCCGTACCATCGAGCAGGACCGGCTGCGCATCGGCCTGCAGGGCCTGCAGCTGGTGGACATGCGATCGCAGCTGATGGCCCTGGACGACATCCGCGACAGCGCCGTGGACGAATACGCGCTCACCCGTGATGCCTGGCTGCAGCGCCGCAACTACCAGATCGAAAACGACCTGCGCGGCAAGCATGCACGCGGCAAGGACGCCGACGACACCGCGCCGATCCCGGTCGATGCGATGCCGATGCCGAACTGGAGCAACTGAGCCACGGCGTACTCCCAACGGGGGCACCTGCCGCGGCACGCCCACAAAAAACCCCGCCAAGGCGGGGTTTTTTGTTGCCCGGCATGGCGCCACCGGGGCCGGTGGCGCGTGCCGGTTACAGCTGCTTGTCCAGGCTGATCTGCACGCCGTGGTCGCGGTCATCGCTGCCGACCAGCCCGCGGTAGTCCACGCGCAGGCCCCAGGCACGCCCGAAGTCGAACATCACCCCGGCGCCCAGCATCCAGCGGTTGCGGTTGAAGCCGTCCAGCGTGGTGCGGTAGAACGGCACCCCGGGCAGGTCGGCGTATTGCATCGTGGCCGTGCCATTGCCACTGAAGTCGTGCTGGTATTCCACCCGCAGCTGTGGCGTCCAGGCCCCCCAGGGGGCGGTGTTGCGCACTTCCATGCGCAGGCCGGCGTTGCCGGTGCTGGTGTCCACGTCCTGCTGGCCATAGCGCAGCGCGAACAGGTCGCTGCCCTGCTCCACGTAGCGGTCCAGGCTGCCGCGGGATGCATCCAGGCGCGCGTAGGGAGTGAACTGCCATGTGCCATGCAGCAGGTCGGCACCGACGGACAGCGAGCCGAACCACTGGCTGCCATCGCGGCGGGCGTGCGCGAAGCTGCCGTCGCTGGTCACGTAGCGGCGCAGCGTGTAGTCCAGCAGCTGGTGGCCCAGCAGGGCATCCACGAACAGGTGCTGGCCCGGGCTGTAGCTGCCGTACAGCGCCAGGGTGTAGGCC
>RCUK01000335.1_pt1 | contig 47525 bp, 40 predicted proteins | sample 2166381 | NCBI WGS metagenome assembly RCUK01 (sample SAMN09932809, study PRJNA488358) | compost metagenome | isolation source: compost soil in an enriched community | place: Germany: Experimental Botanical Garden | reverse complement strand
CGTTTTGCGCCATGGATGGCGCAAAAGGAGCCTACACGGACGTACTTGCGGCGTGTCCCGCAAACCCAACCGTGCCCCCCAGCCCCCCAATCGCCCGCACAAGGGCTCTGGCTCCAGCTCCTGCTCCTGCTCTGGCTCTGGCTCTGGCTCTGGCTCAAGCCATGCGCAGCATAAAAAACAACTACCCCCCAACCCCCTCAAAACACGCCCGCACCGGCGCAAAACTCCGCCGATGCTGCGGACAGGGACCGTGCGAACGCAGCGCAGCCAGATGGGCCGGCGTCCCGTAACCCTTGTGCTGATCGAACCCGTATTCCGGATGCTGCTCGTGCAGCCCCAGCATGAAACGATCCCGGCTCACCTTGGCCAGAATCGACGCCGCCATGATCGCCCGGTCCAGCCCGTCCCCGCCCACCAACGCCTGCGCCGGACAGGGCAGCCCCTTGGGCACCACGTTGCCGTCGATCCGCGCAAACTGCGCCACGTGCGCCACCCCGTCCACCGCACGCCGCATCCCCAGCATCGTCGCCTGGTAGATGTTCAGCGCATCGATCTCGCCCACTTCCACCATCACCACGTGAAAGGCCAGCGCACGCTCCATGATCTTCTCGAACAACTGGTCCCGGCGTGCCGCCGTCAACTGCTTGGAATCGTCCAGCCCGTTCAACCTTGGCCGCTCCGGGCAGAACACCACCGCCGCCACCGCCACCGGGCCGGCCAGCGGGCCACGCCCGGCCTCGTCCACCCCGGCCACGTAACGCGGTGCCACCGTCGCCAGCGCCGCCCCGTCAAACAGTGCCAGCGAGGCCGCCGCGGCGTGGCGCCGGCTCACGCCGCCGCCTTGCGCGCCAGCAGCTCGGCCACCGCGTCGGCTGCGCGGGCCGAGGCATCCTGGCGCAGCTGCAGGTGCAACCGCTGGTAGGTGTCCTGCAGGTCGATCGCCCGTTGCGGGTGGTCGAACCACTGCAGGATCGCCGCGGCCAGCTTGTCGGGGATGCAGTCGTGCTGGATCAGTTCCGGCGCCAGGTCCTTGCCCGCCAGGATGTTGGGCAGCGCGAAGCGGTCCACCTTGATCAGCCCCAGCGCCTTCACGATCCGGTAGGTCAGTTCGGCCACGCGGTAGCCGACCACCATCGGCCGCTTCACCAGCATCGTCTCCAGCGTCGCCGTACCCGAGGCCAGCACCACTACGTCGGCGGCGATCATCGCGTTGCGCGCATCACCATCGAGCAGGTGCGAGTAAGCCACCGGCAGCGCCGAGCGCGACAGCTGCTCGCTGATCAGCTGACGGCAGGCCGGGTTGGCCGCCGGCACCACCACGTGCAGCCCGGGGATCCGCTCGGAGACCTGCCAGGCGGCTTCGAAGAAGGCCTCGCCCAGCTTGCCGATCTCCCCCAGGCGGCTGCCTGGCAGCACGGCCAGCACCTTGGCGTTGGCAGGCAGCCCCAGCGCCACGCGAGCCTGCTCGCGGTCGCTGTGCAGCGGAATATCGTCGGCCATCGGATGCCCGACAAAGCGCGCATCGATCCCGTGTTTGGCATAGATCGGCGGTTCCATCGGGAACAGGCACAGCACCAGGTCGGCGCTGGCCCCGATCTTCTCGGCGCGCTTCTCGCGCCACGCCCACACCGACGGACTCACGTAGTGCACCGTGGTGATGCCGCGTTCCTTCAGCCAGCGCTCCACGCCCAGGTTGAAGTCCGGTGCGTCGATGCCGATGAACACATCCGGCTGCCAGGCCAGCGCACGCGTGCGGAACTCGCCGCGCAGCTTCAACAGCCGCGGCAGGTGGCGCAGGATTTCAGTCAGCCCCATCACCGCCAGCTCGCTGGCATCGAACCAGGTCTGGCAGCCGGCGCTGCGCATGGCGTCGCCCCCGATGCCGGCGAACTCGGCGTTGGGGAAGCGCGCCTTCAGCTCGCGCACCAGGCCCGCACCGAGCAGGTCACCGGACGCCTCGCCGGCGACCAGGGCGATCCGCACGGGGCGGTTGGAGGCATGCGCCAGCGGCAACTGGTCGACGGCCTCCAGCACCGCCGCCAGCTCGATGATCTCGGCCGTGGTGCCCGGTGGAAGGTGACCGCCCGGCGCCGTCATCGCAGCAGGGGCCTCTCGGCGTGCTCGATGAAGTCCAGCAGGTCCTTCACGTCGGCGCTGTGCTCGGCCTGTTCGGCCAGCTGCAGCTTGGCCTCGGCCAGCGGCAGGCCCGCCACGTACAGGGTGCGGTAGGCGCGCTTGATGCTGGCAATGCGCTCGGCATCGAAGCCGCGACGCTTGAGGCCTTCGCTGTTGATGCCGCGCGGGCGGCCCAGCGAATCGCTGCCGACCATGGTGAACGGCGGCACGTCGCCATTGGTCAGCGCGCCCATGCCCAGGAAGGCGTGCGCGCCGATCCGGCAGAACTGGTGCGCGCCGGCGAAGCCGCTGATGATCACGTAGTCGCCCACGGTGACGTGGCCGGCCAGGGTGGTGTTGTTGGAGAACACGCACAGGTTGCCGACATGGCAGTCGTGGGCCACGTGGGTGTAGGCCAGCATCCAGTTGCCGTTGCCCACGGTGGTGATGCCGCCGCCGCCTTCGGTGCCGCGGTTGATGGTGACGAACTCGCGGATGACGTTGTCATCGCCGATCACCAGCCGGGTGCGCTCGCCGTTGTACTTCTTGTCCTGCGGCTCGCCGCCGATGGCGGCATGGCCGATGAAGCGGTTGTTGCGGCCGATCCGGGTCGGGCCATGGATCGAGCAGTGCGGGCCGACTTCGGTGCCGGCGCCGATGTCCACGTCGGCCCCGATCAGGCAGAACGCACCGACGCGCACATCCGCAGCCAGTCTCGCCGACGGGTCGATGACCGCGGTGGGGTGGATGAGAGGGGCGTTGTCGCTCATTGCAGGTCTCCTGCCTGGGTCATTCGCGGGTGCCGGCGCACAGTACCTCGGCGCAGGCGACCACTTCGCCGTCGACCTTGGCCACGCAGTCGTACACCGCCATGTTGCGGATCACGCGCTTGATCTCCACGTGCATTTCCAGCACGTCGCCGGGCACCACCTGTTTGGTGAAGCGGGCCTTGTCGACCTTGACCATGTAGAACAGCTTGGACTGCGCATCCCGGCCCAGGGTGAGCTGGGTCAGCACGCCACCGGCCTGGGCCATGGCTTCGATGATCAGCACGCCGGGCATGATCGGCTGGCTGGGGAAGTGGCCCTGGAAGAACGGTTCGTTGATGCTGACGTTCTTGGTGGCGATGATGGTGCGCTTCTCGTAATCGATAGCGACGACCTTGTCGACCAGCAGGAACGGGTAGCGATGGGGGATCAGTGCCTGGATCTGGGTGATGTCAGGCAGCTTCTGGTCGTGGCTCATTCCTTCTCCTTGCTCACAGACAGGATGCGACGGGCCAGGGCATCAAGCTGCTTGAAGCGCGCGGCGTTCTTGCGCCACGTGCGGTTGTCGGTCAACGGGGTACCGGACGAATACTCGCCCGGCTCATGGATGGAGTTGCGCACCACCGATTTGCCGGTGATGACGACCTTGTCGCAGATTTCGAGGTGGCCGACGACGCCGACGGCGCCGCCGAGCAGGCAGTAGCGGCCGATCTTGGCGCTGCCGGCGATGCCGGTGCAGCCGGCGATGGCCGAATGGGCGCCGATCTGGACGTTGTGGGCGATCTGGACCAGGTTGTCCAGGCGCACGTCGTTGTCCAGCACGGTGTCTTCCAGCGCGCCGCGGTCGACGCAGGTGTTGGCACCAATCTCGCAGTCGTCGCCGATGCGTACCCCGCCGAGCTGGGGCACCTTGATCCAGTGGCCGGCGTCCATCGCCAGGCCGAAACCATCGGCGCCGAGCACGGCACCGGGGTGGATGCGCACGCGCTTGCCGAGGGTGACGCGGGTAACCAGGGTGACCCGGGCGATCAGTTCGCAGCCGGTATCCAGGCGGCAGTCCTGGCCAATGATGCTGCCGGCGCCGACGATGCAGTTCTCGCCCACCACGCTGCGTGCGCCGATGGTGACGAACGGGCCGATGTGGGCGCTGGCGGCAACCTGTGCCTGCGGATCGATCACGGCGCTGGGGTGGATGCCCGGCGCGCGCGTGGGCGCGATATCGAACAGCGCGGCGATCTTGGCGAAGGTGGTGTAGGGATCCTTGGCAACCAGGGCGGTGCCGGGGGCGGCATCGGCATCCTCGGCGCGCAGCACGACGATCCCGGCCTGGCTGTCGGCCAGCTGGGCGCGGTAGCGCGGATTGGCCAGGAAGGTCAGCTGGCCGGGGCCGGCATGGGCGAGCGTGGCCACGCCACGGATGGCGGTATCGGCCTGGCCATGGACCTGCAGGCCAAACTGCTCGGCGAGTTGCTGGGCGGTGTAGGTAGGAGTATTCACCGGGGGAGTTTACCGTGTGCAGCCGAAACGGTCATGCGGGGCGGGCGTTTCGGGTGGCTGGGTGGGGTGGTTGCGGCATGGCGCGTCGGTTGCTGTCGCAGAGGGTCATGGCCGGTAGCCGGGTCCAGGACGCGCGGTAAACCGATCCATGGGGCTCGTCGACCGCATCCATGCGGCCCAACGGTGCTGGCCAGGGCCACCCGCCACGCCCCCGACGGTTCAGCGCCAGCGCGGAAGTGCAGTGCCGAGCGCTGGCCGGACCCGGAAACGAAAACGCCGGGCAAAGCCCGGCGTCTGGTATCGCATCTGGTGGAGAGCCCCCCTGCTGTTGAAGGGGGCGCGCCGGCAGGCGCGGGGTCGGTGAGGCAGGACAGGTCCCAAGGTTTGCAACGCAAACCTTGGGTACGCTGGGTGGTCAATGCTTAGAACTGGCCGCCAAACGTAAACTGCAGGCGCTCGATCTCGTCGCCGTCTTCCTTCTTCAGCGGGAAGGCGTAGCTGATCGAGATCGGACCGACCGGGGCGCGCCACAGCAGGGCCACGCCGGTGGACACGCGCAGCTCGTTGGCCTTGAAGTTGTCCACGCCGTTGTAGACGTTGCCGAAGTCGACGAAGGCCGAGATGCGCGCCGACGGGCTGTCGAACAGACGCGGGAAGTAGGCTTCCACCGAGCCGACCGTCTTCAGCGAGCCACCCAGCGGCTGGCCGTTGGGGTAACCGGAGGTCACTTCGCGCGGGCCCAGAGTGTTGTCTTCGAAGCCACGCACCGAGTTGGTGCCGCCGGCGTAGAAGTTCTCGAAGAACGGCAGGCCCGAGGCGGTGACCACGCGGGTGGTGCCGTCCGGCTCGGTCAGCACGGTGGACATGTCCTTGCCGTAGCTGTCGCCGTAGCCGATTTCGGCGCGGGTGTTGATGACCAGCGACGGGATGATCGGCCAGTACTTGGAGAACTGATAGTTCAGCTTGTAGTACTCGACGGTCGAGCCGGGCAGGGTGGTTTCCAGGCCGACACGCTGGTAGGTACCGCGGGTGGGCATGAAGTAGTCGTTACGGGTGTCGCGCGCCCAGCCCAGCTCGGTGCGCCAGGAGTGGAACGTGCGACGGCCGACCGCGTTGATGTAGTCGATGATCGACGCCGGGGTCGAGCCGGGATAGGTGGTGATCTGGTTGCTGTCGATACCCACCATCAGCGAGACGGTGTCGTTCTCGGTGATCGGCACGCCGAACACCACCTGCGCGGCACCGTTGGTGCTGTTGTACTGGGCGGTGTTGAAGTCGGAGTAGTCCAGTTCGCGCCAGGACAGGTTGTAGCCCAGCGAGACGCCGTCATCGGTGAAGTACGGGTTGGTGTAGCTGAAGCCGTAGCGCTGCAGGTAGCTGCTGCGCGAGGCTTCGACCGACACGCGGTTGCCGCCGCCGAGGAAGTTGTTCTGCGACAGCTGCACCGAGGTGGTCATGCCGTAGGACTGCGAATAACCCAGGCCGAACACGAAGCTGCCCGAGGTGGTTTCCTTGACGTTGTAGACCACGTCCACCTGGTCGTTGCTGCCGGTGACCGGCGGCGTTTCCACGTCCACCGATTCGAAGTAGCCCAGGCGCTGCAGGCGGATCTTGGAACGATCGATCGCGGCCTGGGAGTACCAGCTGTTCTCGAACTGGCGCATTTCGCGGCGCAGCACTTCGTCGGAGGTGCGGGTGTTGCCCTTGAAGGTGATGCGGCGCACCGACACGCGCGGGCCGGGAACGACCTGCATGTTGATCGCCACGGTCTGCTCGGCGCGGTTGCTGGTCGGGATCGGGTTGACCTTGGCGAAGGCGTAGCCGATGTTGGACAGCGAGTTGGTGATCGCATCCGAGCTGAATTCCAGCAGGGCGCGCGAGAAGGTGTCACCGGACTTCTGGATCACCATGCGCTCGACGTCGGCCTGCGGCAGGATGGTGTCGCCGGTGACCTTGATCTCGGAGATCTTGTACTGCTGGCCCTCGGTGACGCCGGCAGTGATGAACATGTCGCGCTTGTCCGGACTGATCGAGACCTGGGTGGAGTCGATGCTGAAGTCCACGTAGCCGCGGTCCAGGTACCAGGAATTGAGCTTTTCCAGGTCGCCGGACAGCTTTTCCTTGGAGTACTGGTCATCGCGGCGGTACCACGAGGCCCAGTTGTGCTCCTTGGATTCCCACGTTTCCAGGATGTCTTCGGCCGGGTACTTTTCAGTGCCCACCAGGTTGACGTGCTGGATCTTGGCGGCCTTGCCTTCCTTGATCGCGATGGTGATGTCCACGCGGTTGCGGTCCAGCGGGCTCACCGTCGGGGTGATGTCGACGTTGTATTTGCCGCGGTCGTTGTACTGGCGACGCAGTTCCTGGGTCACGCGGTCCAGGCTCAGGCGGTCGAAGGTGCCACCTTCGCTCAGGCCGATGTCGCTCAGGCCCTTGAGCAGCTGGTCGCTCTTGATGTCCTTGTTGCCGGTGACCGTCAGCTTGTTGATCGCCGGGCGTTCCTTGACCGTGACCACCAGGATGTCGCCCTGGCGGGCCACCTGCACGTCTTCGAAGAAGCCGGTCTTGTACAGCGCACGGATGCTCTCGCCGACCTTGTTGTCGGTCAGGGTGTCGCCACGCTCTACCGGCAGGTAGGTGAACACGGTACCGGAGGTGATGCGCTGCAGACCATCGACACGGATGTCGCTGACGGTGAAGGGCTCGGCTGCCTGGGCCAGGGCGGGCGCGCCGATACCGGCGGCGAGTGCGAGGGCAAGCAGGCGGCGATTGGGGAGTCGCGTCATGTCACGTCCGGTTGGAGTCGAATGCAATGTTGCGGGATGCCGGCGCATAAGACGACGACAAAAGGAAAAAGTTCATCGTGCGGCCAGGCCGAGGATGTCGTTGTAGAACGCCAACCCCATCAACCCGGCCAGCAGCGCCAATCCGATGTACTGGCCGGCGGCCATGGCGCGCTCGCTCAGCGGGCTGCCCTTGACCAACTCAATAAGGTAATACAGCAGGTGCCCGCCGTCCAAGATGGGGATGGGCAGCAGGTTGATGATGCACAGGCTCAGCGACAGCAGGGCCAGGAAAAACAGGAACCAGTCCAGCCCGCGCTGGGCCGAGACATTGGCCACCCGGGCGATGGTGACCGGCCCGGAGATGTTCTGCAGCGAGGCGTTGCCGGTCACGATGCGCCGCATCATGCCCAGCGAGTCCCCGGCCATCCGCGCCGTTTCGCGCAGGGCCACCGGCAGCGCGGCCAGCGGGCCGTACTGCAGTTTGGCGTCATAGGCCGGGGCGGCGGACTCGGCAAACCCGATCCCGATCTGCCAGGTCGGCTGGCCACGGCCATCCTTGCCCTGGCGCGGGGTGATTTCCAGCGCCAGGCGGTCGCCGCCGCGCAGGACCTCGATCATGCCCGGGCCGCCGCGCTTGCCCAAGGTGTGGATTTCGGTGAAGACCTGGTCGACCGCGTCGATGCGCTGGCCATCCACGGCCACGATCAGGTCGCCCGGCAGCACCACGCCCTGGGCGGGGGAGTCGGGCACCACCTTCTCGACCAGGGCCGGCTGCAGCCAGTACTGCCAGGTCAGCCCGGCCAGCCCCGGCACCCGGCGCTCGTCGAAGCCTTCCGGCAGCTGGGACAGCGGCAACAACCGGGTCTGCACCCGGTCCTGGGCGTCCAGCACTTCCACGCGTGCGTCGTGACCGTCCATCGCCGCGGTGGTCAGGGCCATGCTGGCCTGGCCGGCGGTCACCACGCTGCGCGCATCGACGCTGAGCACGCGGTCGCCGGCCTGCAGGCCGGCGGCCTGGGCCATGCCGCTGGTGCGGCCGACGGTGGCCGAGTAATCCTGTTTGCCGAGCACGAACATCGCCCACAGCAGGGCGATGCACAGCAGCAGGTTGGCGGCCGGGCCGGCGGCCACGATCGCGATGCGCTGCCAGACGCTCTTGTGGTTGAAGGCCTGTCCGCGCTCGTGCGGGTGCACCTCGACCTCGCGCTCGTCGAGCATCTTCACGTAGCCGCCGAGCGGGATCGCGGCGATGGCGAACTCGGTGCCCTCGCGGTTGCGGCGCATCCACAGCGGCCGGCCGAAGCCGACCGAGAAGCGCAGCACCTTGACCCCGCAGCGCCGGGCCACCCAGTAGTGGCCGAACTCATGGAAGGTCACCAGCACGCCCAGGCTGACGATCATCCACCAGACGGATCCGATGAATTCACCCATGGTCGACGGCGCTGGAGAAGGGCGGGAAAGGCATTCAGGCGTGGTCGATGGCGGTGTGGGTGATCAGGCGGGCGCGCTGGTCGGCAGCCAGCAGGACCTCCAGTGTATCGGCGGACTCCACCGACAGTGTTGCCAGAGCGTTAGCCACCAGCGCTGGAATGGCAAGGAAAGCGATCTTTCCCTGAAGAAACGCTGAAACAGCCACTTCATTGGCGGCGTTGAGGATCGCCGGGGCGGTGCCGCCGGCCGCCATCGCCTGCCAGGCCAGGCCCAGGCAGGGGAAGGCGTCGTTGTCCGGCGCCTCGAAATCCAGCCGACCCTGGGCCAGCAGGTCCAACCCGCCGACGCCCGACTCGATCCGCTGCGGCCAGCCCAGGCCTACGGCCAGAGTGGTGCGCATGTCCGGCAGGCCGAGCTGGGCCAGCGTGGAGCCGTCGATGAACTCGACCAATGAATGGACCAGGCTCTGCGGGTGCACCAGGACGTCGATGCGCTCACCGGGCACGTTGAACAGGTGGTGGGCCTCGATGACTTCCAGGCCCTTGTTCATCAACGTCGCCGAATCGACCGAGATCTTCGGGCCCATCGACCACTTCGGGTGGGCCACGGCCTGGGCCACGGTGACCTCGGCAAGCTGCGCGCGGCTGCGGCCCCGGAACGGGCCACCGGAGGCGGTGAGCAGGATCCGGCGCACCCCGGCGCCGTCCAGGCTGGCATCGCGTGAGCGCAGGCACTGAAAGATCGCGCTGTGCTCGCTGTCGATGGGGATGATCTCGGCACCGCCGGCGGTGGCCTGGCGCATCAGCAGCTCGCCCGCCAGCACCAGCGATTCCTTGTTGGCCAGCAGGATGCGCTTGCCGGCCGCGGCGGCAGCCAGGGTCGAGGACAGCCCGGCGGCGCCCACGATGGCCGCGACCAGGGTGTCGCATTCGGCGCTGGCGGCGAGCTGGTCCAGCGCATCGGCGCCGGCGTGCGCCTGGGTCGGCAGGCCGGCCTCACGCAGGCCATCGCGCAGGGCGCCATGCAGGTCCGGATCGGCGATCACCGCGTGCGCCGGCCGGTGCGTGAGGCACAGTGCGACCAGGGCCTGCACCTGCCGCCCGGCCGCCAGCACGCTGACCTGGTAGCGGTCCGGGTGGCGCGCGATCACATCCAGCGCGGATGCGCCGATCGAGCCGGTGGCGCCGAACACGGCGACCCGACGGGGAGCGTTGACGGCATCCATGTTCAGAATCCGAAGATTTCCTTGCCCAGCGCGAACACCGGCAGGGCGGCAAGCACGCCGTCGATGCGGTCCAGCACGCCGCCGTGGCCCGGAATGATGTGGCCGGAGTCCTTGGCGCCGGCATGGCGCTTGATCAGGCTCTCGTACAGGTCGCCGAGCACCGAGGCGAACACGGTGACCACCGCGGTGACCACCAGCCCCAGCACATGGCCGCTGTCCACGCCGGCCAGCCAGCCAAAGCCCAGCGCCACCGCCAGGCCGGCCAGCATGCCGCCGCCGAGGCCTTCCCAGGTCTTGTTGGGGCTGATCCGCGGGGCCAGCTTGGTCCGGCCGAAGGTGCGGCCGGCGAAGTAGGCACCCGAATCGGCGGCCCATACCACCGCCAACGCGGTCAGCAGCCACAGGTGGCCATTGCTGCCGCTGGCATGGATAAGCACCAGCGAGGCCCAGGCCGGCACGATCGCCAGGGTGCCGGCGAGCAGCTTGAGCGCGCGCGCCGGGCTGCTCGGGCTGGCCCCGAAGGTGAAGAAGCGCAGCCACAGCAGGGCCATCAGCCACCAGCCGATGCCCACCAGTGCGGCGATCTGGTACAGCACCAGCGAGCCGTCGCCGGCCCACACCATCAACACCATCAGCAGCAGGTTCAGGACCAGCAGCACGGTGCGGGCGAGGGTGTCGTCGACGTCGGCCAGCTTCAGCCATTCCCACAGGCCGATCAGGAACACCGCCGCGGCGGCTGCGGCCAGCCACGGGGTCGGCAGCAACAGGATGGCCGCGATGGCGACCGGCGCCATGATCAGCGCGGCGATGACTCGGGTTTTGGTCATGGGGTGGACGTCTCGGTGGCCAGGGCGGCGATCTGGGCGCTGGTCAGGCCGAAGCGGCGTTCACGTGCGGCGTAGGCGTCGAGCGCCTGCTGCAGGACGGCGGCGTCGAACTCGGGCCACAGCACGTCGGTGAACCACAGTTCGGTATAAGCCAGCTGCCACAGCAGGAAGTTGCTGATGCGGGTGTCCCCGCCGGTACGGATGAACAGGTCCGGCGGCGGCAGGTCGGCCAGGGCGACCCGGCTGGACAGCATCGCTTCGTCGATCTGCTCGGGCAGCAGGCGGCCGGCGGCCACCTCGACGGCCAGGGCACGCGCGGCACGCGCGATATCCTGGCGGCCACCGTAGCTGGCGGCGATGCTCAGGGTCATGGCGCGGTTGTCGGCGGTGCGCTGCTCGGCCAGTTGCATGCGGCTGACCAGCCCGGCGCCGAACCGCTCGCGTTCGCCGATGAAGCGAACGCGCACGCCACGCCGATGCAGCTCGTCCACTTCGCGGTCGAGCGCATTGAGGAACAGCTTCATCAGCGCGTCGACTTCATCCTGCGGCCGGCCCCAGTTCTCGCTGGAGAAGGCAAACAGGGTCAGCGCGGCGATGCCGCGTTCCAGGCAGAAATCAATGGTGCGGTTGACCGCACGCGCGCCGGCCCGGTGGCCGATGACGCGCGGACGGCGACGCTTCTGCGCCCAACGCCCGTTGCCATCCATGATGATGGCAACGTGGCGCGGGATCGGCGCATCGGCGGGGAGGGGCGGGGCCTGGGTCATGGGCTCAGACCGCCATCAGTTCCTTTTCTTTCTCGGCAACCACACTGTCGACGTCCTTGATGGACTTGTCGGTCAGCTTCTGGATGTCGTCTTCGCCGCGCTTCTTGTCGTCTTCGCTGATCGACTTTTCCTTGAGCAGCGTGGCGATCGCCTTGTTGGCGTCCTGGCGGATGTTGCGGATGGCGATCTTGGCGCCTTCGCCTTCCTTCTGCACCTGCTTGCCCAGTTCCTTGCGGCGCTCTTCGGTCGGCGGCGGCAGGTTCAGGCGGATGACGGTGCCGGCCACGTTCGGGGTCAGGCCCAGGTCGGAGGCGTAGATCGCCTTTTCCACGTCCTTGATCATGCCCTTGTCGAACAGGGTGATGACCAGCGAGTGGCCTTCGGACACGCTGATGCTGGCCACCTGCTGCAGGGGCGTATCGGTGCCGTAGGCCTTGACGGTGATGCGGTCCAGCAGGGCCGGGGAAGCACGGCCGGTGCGGATGGAGGTGAGGGTGTGCTTCAGAGCATCGATGCTCTTTGCCATGCGCGTCTGCGCGTCCTGCTTGATTTCGTTGAGCATCGCCCGAATCCTGGATGTCACTGGGAATCGGGCGATTATAGGCGAATAAGGGGCCTGGCCGCCTTATCCGGGCAGCCGCGGACCCGCATCGGGCGCTCATGACCCCGGGCGCCCGGCGGCGCCGGCCATTGGCCTGCGCCGCGCATGACTGCCGCGTTCAGGCAGCCTGGTCGCGACCCTTGACCAGGGTGCCGATATTCTCGCCGTGCAGGATCTTGAGCAGCTCGCCCGGCTGGCCCATGTCGAACACGCGCAGCGGCAGGTCGCTGTCGCGGGCCAGGGCGAAGGCGGCGGTGTCCATCACTTCCAGGCCGCGGCGGATCACTTCGTCGTAGGTCAGGCTGTCAAAACGCACCGCGTCGCTGTACTTGTTCGGATCCTTGTCGTACACGCCATCGACCTTGGTGGCCTTCAGCAGCAGGTCCGCACCGATCTCGATCGCGCGCAGGGCGGCGCCGGAATCGGTGGTGAAGAACGGGCTGCCGACGCCGGCGGCGAAGATCACCAGGCGGCCCTTTTCCAGGTGGCGGATGGCGCGGCGGCGGATGTAGTCCTCGCACACGTCGTTGATCTTGATCGCGCTCATCACCCGCGCCTTGGCGCCGAGCTTCTCCAGCGCGTCCTGCATGGCCAGGGCGTTGATCACCGTGGCCAGCATGCCCATCTGGTCGCCGGTGACGCGGTCCATGCCGCCGGCGGCCAGGCCGGCGCCGCGGAAGATGTTGCCGCCGCCGATCACCAGCGCCACTTCGGCGCCGGCCTGCTGGGCTTCGATCACTTCGCGGGCGAGGCGGTTGATGACCTTCGGGTCGATGCCGTAGTCCTCATCCCCCATCAGTGCCTCCCCGGAAACTTTCAGCAGGATGCGACGATAGGTGAGATTGGACATGGTGGCCTCTGGATGCGTGGAAAACGCGGGAATTCTACTGGAAGCCGGGTCGCACCGTGGAGAAAACTTGCTGCACTGCGGCGGGGCGCCGATCGCGCCCCGGCGGGGTCGACGGGGGGCCCCGGTCAGGCCGGGGCGGTCCCCGGAGAACGAGCGATGACGCGGTTGCGGCCCAGGTTCTTGGAGCGGTAGAGGACGTCGTCGGCGGCCTTCAGCAGGTCCTGAACATCGGCGAAACGCTCATAGCCGCCCTGGGTGGCCACGCCGGCGGAGAAGGTGACGAACAGGGGGCCGTCGGGCACTTCGGCCATCGGCGTGTTGACGATGTTGGCCAGCACCCGGCGGACCACTTCCAGGGCCACCGGCTCGGTGGTGTTGGGCAGCAGGGCGATGAACTCCTCGCCACCGAAGCGGGCCACGGTGTCGCTGTTGCGCAGCTGCTCCTGCAGCTTGCCGGCGAAGGCGCGCAGCACCTGGTCGCCCATCAGGTGGCCGTGGGCGTCGTTGATCTTCTTGAAGTCATCCAGGTCGATGAAGGCCACCGACAGCGGCCAGCCGTGGCGGGTGGCGCGCAGGAACTCCTGCTCCAGCACCGCTTCGAGCTGGCGGCGGTTGAGCACGCCGGTGAGGGCGTCGCGGTGGGCCTGCTCGGCCAGGCGGTTGGCGCGCGCCTCGAATTCGTCGGCGCGCTGCCGGGCCAGGGCGGCATCCTGCATTTCGCGCAGGTTGCGCAGGGTGGCCAGCTCCTGGGCGTGGTCGATCAGCTGCTGCACGCGCGAGGGCGAGAACAGGGTGGTCTCGAACAGGGCGCTGATGTCGGGCAGGGCTTCGCCGATGCGGGCCAGCACCTGGTCGAACTGCGCGCTGTCCAGGTGCAGGATGGCGTTGACCTGCTGCAAGGCATGTTCGCGCGCGGCATCGGCGTCGGCGCTGAGCCAGATGTCGGCGACCGCCCCGGACAGGGCCACGCAGGCCTGGAAACTGTCTTCGGTGGCCGCCGGCGATTCGCTGCGGGCGATGCTGTCCACGAGGTAGCGGGGCAGGTCCCACTGCTCGGCCATCCAGGCGCCCACCTCGGCGTGGTTGGACTGCAGGTGTTCGCGCTCCAGGGCCACCAGGGCGTCGTTGTCGCCGGCCTGGCGCAGCAGCGGCAGGTAGATGTCCGGCTGCGACTGGGCCAGCACGAGGATGCCCAGGTCCTGCAGCAGGCCGGCCAGCATCAGTTCTTCGGCCTTGCGCAGGCCGCGGGCCTGGCCCAGCAGGCTGGCGGCCAGCGCACTGAGGATGCTGCGTCGCCAGGCGCGCTCGCGCAGGTCCTGGCCCTGTCCCGGCGCGGTCAGGCCCTGGGTGACGGTGAAGCCCAGGGCGAGGCTGACGGTGGCGTTGAGGCCGAGCATGGTCAGCGCCTGGCCGAGGTTCTCGATGCGGCGGCGGCTGGCATACAGGGGCGAGTTGGCGATGCGCAGCATGCGCGCGCTCAGCGCCATGTCGATGGCGATGATGTCGGCGGCGGTGGTGATGTCCGCTTCCGGGTCCTGGGCCAGTTCGATGATGCGCAGGGCAATACCGGGTGGCGAGGGCAGGTTGCGGCAGAGCGCCAGGACGGCAGTCAGCTCGGGAGGCATGGCGGGGCTATTGATGTGTTGTGGCAAGAATACATGGAGTCCGTCACAGATTTGAGCGTTGATTCTTGCCTTGGGCTCTCCATTGGCGTGGGCATCGTGGTGGGCGATGCGCCATGCCCTGCAAAACCACCGGGCAGATCGCGGCAGGTGCGTGGGTCGCGCCCTTGGTAACACATTCGCTGGCGTAGGGGGAGTGGCGGGCGGTCCGGCGCGGTCGGCGCCGCCGTTGCGCGCCGCATGGCGCTACCATTCGCGGTTCACTCACAAGGAAGCCGTACCACATGGCCGTCAAGTCGCTGCAGGAATTTCTGTCCACCACCCAGGAGAAGGACGTCAGTGCCGACGCGTTCGAACTGGAGAGCCCGCACATGCTGGAGGTCCGGGTTGATGGGATGGTCTGGGCCAAGGCCGGTTCGATGGTGGCGCGCAAGGGCGGGGTGAAGTTCACCCGGCAGGGGCTGCTGGAGCAGGGGCTGGGCACGCTGTTGAAGAAGATGGTGAGCGGGGAGGGTCTGCAGCTGATGAAGGTGGAGGGTCAGGGGCGGGTGTACCTGGCCGACGCGGGCAAGCAGGTGACGCTGGTGCGCCTGGCCGGGGAGTCGATTTTCGTGAACGGCAACGATGTGCTCGCGTTCGAGACGGGCGTGGAGTCGAAGATCACGATGATGAAGAAGGTCGCGGGGATGCTGTCCGGCGGTCTGTTCAACGTGAAGCTGAGCGGGCACGGGATCGTGGCGATGACGTCGCACTACGAGCCGATGACGCTGCCGGTGACGGCGGCGGGCGGGCCGGTGTTCACCGATCCGAATGCGACGGTGGCCTGGTCGGGGTCGCTGGTGCCGGAGATCGTGACCGATATTTCGCTGGGGACGCTGGTGGGGCGCGGGTCGGGCGAGAGTCTGCAGATGCGTTTCGCGGGCGAGGGCTGGGTGGTTGTGCAGCCGTATGAGGAAGTGACGTTCCAGTCGAAGGGGTGAGGGTGGGGGGGATGTGCGCTGGCGCGCGGCTTTTTTGCGTCAACTGCAACGTCAACTTCAACCGCAACCGCAACTGCAACTGCAACTGCAACTGCAACTGCGGCGCCGCGGTGCCGCGGGTTGGGTCGGCGCGGGTAGGCTGGCGGGACACGCCGTGAATCCCTCCCTGGAGGCTCGTGGGCGCCATCCATGGCGCCCAACGGTCCCGCCAGCCCACCCGCACCAACCCCCGACAATGTGCGGGCGCGTTGGGAGGGCAACGGCAACTGCCGGGGGCGGTGGGGGGTGTCGGTTTGCTGTTGGGTGGTGGCTGGTGAGTCAGTGGTGGTGGGTGGTTAATGGCTGGCGAGTGATTGGTCGTTGATTGGGGGCCGCACGGTGGTTGGCCTTCCGGCCGCCGAGTGGTTAGGGGGATGGGGGATGGTGGATGGTGAATGGTGGATGGGGTGGTGGATTCGTCGAGAGATGGGGGTAGAGCCGACCGTTGGTCGGCTGCTCCGGACCACTCGATATCCCACCCCAAAACCACACCTCATCTCCCCATCCAACCCATCCACAAACCAGCCATGCCGACCACGCCGACCACCCGGCCACTCAGCCACTCAGCCACTCAGCCACTCAGCCAATCGACCAATCGACCAATCGACCAATCGACCAAGCCCGCTTCAACAGCAGAACCAAAGCCCCGCTGTCCCCATCCATCCGTCCGCGGCACCATGTCGGGGCTGGCAGGCTTACCCCCTGCCGGGACCGTTGGGCGCCATGGATGGCGCCCAATGAGCCCCCATGGATGGGTTCACGGCGTGTCCCGGCAGGGGGTAAGCCTGCCGGCCCGCACGGAACCACAAACAGCAAGGAAGCCAGCTCTGCGCTCTGCGCTTTACGCTTCAACGCTTCAACGCTTCAACGCTTCAAAAAAACAACCACCCACAAAAAAACCCGACCGAAGCCGGGTTTTTTCGTTGAAGCGAATCACCCCGCCATCGCCGAAGCGACAGCGTGATGGATCAGGCCAGGCCGGCCTGCTTCATCACTTCGGCGGCGTAGTCTTCCACCACCTTCTCGATGCCTTCGCCAACGGCCAGGCGCTTGTAACCGACCACGTCGGCGTTGGCGGCCTTGACCACCTGCTCGACCGACTGGTTGGTGTCCAGCACGTACGGCTGGCCGTACAGCGTCACTTCGTTGACGATCTTGGCGATCTTGCCGCTGATGATCTTTTCCAGGATGTCGGCCGGCTTGGACTTGTCCTTGTCGGTCATCTTGGCCAGCTCGATTTCCTTTTCCTTCGCGACGAACTCGGCCGGCACGTCGGCCGCCTTGTTGTGCGGCGGGTTCATCGCAGCCACGTGCATGGCCAGGCCGCGGGCCAGCTCGGCGTCGCCACCGGCCAGTTCCACCAGCACGCCGATGCGGCCGCCGTGGACGTAGGCGGCCACGTTGTTGGACGATTCCAAGCGCACGATGCGACGCACGTCGACCTTCTCACCGACCTTGGCGATCACCGCGGCGCGGGATTCCTCGACGGTCTCGCCCGACGGCAGCTTGGCGGCCTTCAGCGCGTCGATATCGGCCGCGCCCGAGCTCAGGGCCACCGAGGCAACGGCCTTGGAGAAGTCCAGGAAGTTGCTGTCCTTGGCGACGAAGTCGGTTTCGGAGTTGATCTCGACCAGCACGGCCTTGTTGCCGTCCTGTGCGGCCACGATGATGCCTTCGGCAGCCACGCGGTCAGCCTTCTTGTCGGCCTTGGCCAGGCCCGACTTGCGCAGCCATTCGGCCGAGGCGTCGATGTCGCCGCCGTTTTCGGTGAGTGCCTTCTTGCACTCCATCATGCCGGCGCCAGTGCGCTCGCGCAGTTCCTTGACCAGGGAAGCAGTGATTTCCACGGGATTTCCTCACGAAAGAAAGGGGTTGGGCCGGCATGGTGGCCGGCCCGTGTGACAGTGTCCTGTCGTCGCGCCGTCGGCAGCGGACAGGAAGCGGCGGGCGCGTGGCGCCCGCCGAGGGCCTGGATCAGGCCTGGGCTTCGCCGGACTTGTCGGCAGCAGCCTTCTTGGCCGGAGCGCGGCGGGCCGGCTTGGCTTCTTCGCCAGCAGCGGCTTCGCTGAACTCTTCTTCACGGACGGTGGCCGCGTGCGGGGCGGCAGCCTTGCCTTCCAGCACGGCGTCGGCCGCGGCGCGGGCGTACAGCTGCACAGCGCGGATGGCGTCGTCGTTGCCCGGGATCGCGTAGTCGACCAGTTCCGGGTTGTAGTTGGTGTCCACCACGGCGATCACCGGGATGCCGAGCTTCTTGGCTTCCTTGATGGCGATGTCTTCGTGGCCGATGTCGATGACGAAGATAGCGTCCGGCAGACGGTTCATGTCCTTGATGCCGCCCAGCGAGGCTTCCAGCTTGTCGCGCTCACGACGCAGGCCCAGCACTTCGTGCTTGACCAGCTTGTCGAAGGAGCCGTCGGTTTCACCCGATTCCAGTTCCTTCAGGCGCGCAACCGACTGCTTCACGGTGCGGAAGTTGGTCAGCGTGCCGCCCAGCCAACGCTGGTTCATGAAGGGCATGCCGCAACGCTCGGCTTCTTCACGGATCGACTCGCGGGCGCTGCGCTTGGTGCCCAGGAACAGGATGGTGCCGCGCTTCTGCGCAACGCTGGAAATGAAGTTCATCGCATCGTTGAAGAGCGGAACGGTCTTTTCCAGGTTGATGATGTGGATCTTGCCGCGGGCGCCGAAGATGTACTGGCCCATCTTGGGGTTCCAGTAACGGGTCTGGTGGCCGAAGTGGACGCCGGCTTCCAGCATCTGACGCATGGTGACCTGGGGCATTGCAATACTCCTGATGGGGAACCGGCCGCCACGGGTAATAGTTGGGCGGTCCGCCGCAAGGCGGGTGGTTCCGGGGTTTGGCTTCCCTGTCGCTTCCGTGGCCGAACTCCTCGCGGAGCACCCCGGCACGGATATGGGCGGCAGGTGTGGATTCACCGGTGACGTCCGGTGTTGACGTGTTCCCGCGCCGAGGCGGCAGGAATCCGGTCGATTATAGCCCGCTGGGCGCGCGGACTGCAATGTTGCCGGTGGCCGCGGGCAGGTCGGCCTCGGCGGCATGGTCCAGCCGGGCCCGGAAACGGCCGCCGGCGTAGCCCCCGGGCCGGGCAGGCAGCGGCCAGCCGCGGGCGCTGCGCGGCAGGACGTAGCCGGCCAGTCCGTCGATCAGGGTCTGGCGGCGGCCTTGGGCATCCACGAACACCAGGTCGGCGAGGTGGGCATGGCCGTCGCCGTCATTATAAAGACGCAGCAGCGGGGCCGAGGTGGATCCGGCCAGTTCCACGCGCAGGCGCGAGGACGGCGCCGCCGGCGCATCCGGTACCAGGAACACCGGCAGCGAGAAGCGGGTCCGGTCCATGCCGGGGCCCGGGGCGGGGCTGATCACCAGGCGGTAGCCCTGCTCGGCCGTGGCGGGCGCCGGGCCGAGCCGGACCACCCGCAGGCGCTGGCGCTGGCCGGGTCCGAGCCGCAGCCGCGCCGGGCTCACCGCCAGCGCTTCGTCGGCCAGCAGCCGTTCCTGGTCGCCCTGCTGCTCCCAGCGATACAGCCGGGCCTGGCCGATCCATGGCGTGGCGGCGGGATTGTCCAGCCACAGTTCGGCGTGCGCCGGCCCGGCCGGGACCGACACGCTCACCGGCTGGACATCCAGCGCGCGCGCGGGCAGTGCGGCCAGCGCCGAGAGCGCGGCGACCCGCAGCCATCGCATCAGTAGGTCACCGTGACCAGCGGCGCGTGGCCAGGCGCGGCCGGCGGCGCCGGTGGACTCAGCGCACTGACCTGGGCGGGAACCGGGGCAGGGCCGTCGCTGCGCTGGCGCGCGGGGCGGCAGGCCGGATCGGTCGATGCGGCCATGCGGCCGCAGTCGGCGAGGATCCGCACCCCGATCCGCAATGTGGCGCCGCCGCCAGCGCCGGCAGGCCGGGCGTGGGCGGCTGGGGCGCTCGCGAAGATGGCCAGCAGGCAGGCCAGGGCGATCGGGGACGGGCGCGGGGGCATCGGCGGTCGGATGACGGGGGATGCGACCGTTAACGGCCGGCGTGGCGGCCGCTTGAGCAGATTTGTCTAGGCGTTCAATAAGTGATGGTGACGGTGATCACATCGTTGTAGCTGCCCTGTGCCGGAATGGCGCCGGTGGTCGGCGGCGCACGCCCGTACACCGTCAGCGTCTGCGCCGCCCCGGTGCCGGTGCCGGCCAGGGTGTCGGTGTTGATCGTGCTGCCCCAGCGCTGCGAGCGGGCCGGATTGCGGTACAGCTCGTAGGGGATGTAGTAGACGCTGTTGTCCGGGGCGGTGAAGCGCATCCGCCGGGTGCTGCCCTGCGCATTCTGGCCGTTGTCCAGGCCGATGGTGTAGGCGGTGCGGTTGATGCAGGTCAGCCCGATGGTGGAGGTGCGGTCCAGGTTGGCGGTGATCGCGCCGGCGTTGCTGCCGAAGTCCATCTCGGTGGTGACGTAGGTACTGCACTGGGGCAGCACGTTGGCGCTGACCGAGAACGGGAAGGCGCTGTCGGCGGTCTTGTGGCCGCTCACGCCGCTGGCGGTGGTGCACAGCGCCGGCGGCTGGGCGGTGCCGATGATGGTCTCGTTGTAGGCGTATTCCAGGCTGACGTTGGCCGCAGTGAAGTTGCTGGCGAAGCTGCCCGCCGACAACACCTGCGCGGCCGGTACCTGTCCGTACAACGTGATGCTCTGCGCACCGCTGCCGCCGGTGAGCAGCGGCACCGAATAGGTGAGGGTGACCACGGCCGCCGGTGGAGAACCGCCGGCAACGGCGCCCCACACGGTCGTGCGCCCGGCGTTGGTGTACAGCTGGAAGGCCATGGGGTCGGCGCTGGCGTTGGCCATGCTGCGGGTCGGCAGCAGGCTGCTGCCGGTACTGCCCGTGCCGATCTTCAGGCAGGCGCGGACGCTGGCGCTGCCGAGCACGCTCAGCGCGGCGGTCCTGCAGGTGATGGTGAAACTGGCCATGGCGTTGGACGGGTTTGCCGCGCCATTGGTGATGGTGCCAAACGCCAGCGCCGTCGGTGCGGTAGCGGTGCAGGTGGTATCGGCGCGCGCCGGGGCGACGTGACCACCCAGCGCCAGCGCCAGCAGCAGGCAGGCGATGCGCAGCGCGGCCTTCATCGCACCGGCGCCGGCAGGCAGCGCAGCGGACCGATCCGCGCAGTGCCCGGCGAGGTCGGGGCGACCGTGGGCGCCACCCGTACGCGGCACGGCCCCTGCGGCCGCTGCACCCGCAGCTCGGTCGGCAGCGGTACGTCTTCCAGATAGGTTTCCCCGTCGTACCCCACCGTGGCGTTGCGTCCGTCCGGCAGCAGCACGCTGCTGCCCACCGGCAGCGGTACGCCGTCGGCATCCTGCAGCACCACGCTCCAGGCCTGGGTGCGGCGCAGCCCGAAATCCACGCCCACCCCGGCACTTTGGCGCGGGGTGACCCAGGTATCGACGCGGTCGGCGCGCATGTCCGCGGGCAGGTCCAGGGTGTCGATGGACACGCGGTTGCGCTGCCAGGACAGCAGCGAGGTGACCAGCAGCAGGCCGTTGCGGTCGGTGCTGCCGACCAGCCGGTTCTCCAGCCGCACCGGGATGCCGGCATGGCCATCGGTGGAGACCAGCGCGAAGGCATCGGATACCTCGCGCGCGGCGAACAGGTGCCCGCCCATCCACACCACGCTGCCGCTGGCACTGGCGTAGCCGTAGTCGAACTCGCCCTGGCGCGCGTATCCCAGCGAGTAGCGCCCCACCTGGTTGAGCCACCCCAGTTCGGCCAGCCCGCCGCCGCCATCGTCGCCGCCGCGCGCCTGCACGCGCCAGCCATACCCACCCTGGCTGCCGTCGCCCGGCACGGGTTGGGAGAGGTCGGCGACATAGGTCATGCGCTCGCCATTGCGCTGCGCCGAAACGCTGCTCTGGCGATTGCGGCCCAGCGCGGCCGACACCGACAGGTAGGCGCTGCGGTCGTCGCTGTCGGAGAGGTTCTGGTTGAAGGACAGGTAGGCCGACCAGCGATCGCCGAAGCTGCGCGACCAGAACAGGCTGGCGTAGCGGTTGTCCTCGCCGTCGGGATAGCGCAGGCGCAGGTAGCTGGCGCTGAGCGAGCCGGCGCGTTCCAGGTTGACGCCCACGGTGGCCTGTTCGCTGATGTCTGGCGGCAGGGTGTCCTGCAGCGCCCCCAGGTCGCGGTAGTCGCCGTGGCTGCGCCGGGTGAGCAGGTTGAGGTTGAAGCGACGGTTGTTCCAGCTGTAGCCGAAGGAGTATTGGCCGCCCTGCAGCCCGTCCAGGCGGCTGTGCGCGTAGGCGGCATTGAGCACGCCGGCACCGCCCAGCAGCCACCAGCCGCCGGCACCGCCATTGAGCACCCCGCCACCGCCTTCCAGGTGCGCCTCGGCGGTGAAGCGGTCGCTGGCCCCGTAGCGCCAGGTTGCGCTGCCGATCACCGGTGCCTCATAGCCGAACGAGCGGATGCCGTAATCGCGCCGCATCCTGCCGATGCCGGCCGACCAGTCCGACAGGCCTTTGGCGAGCAGCTGCTGGGCCCCGTAAAAGGCGAAGTCCAGGGTCTGCATGCGGCCGAACGCATCGGTGATGACCACCTGGGCATTGCCGGTGCCGTTGATGCCCGGTTGTGCGGCCAGCTGGAACGGGCCGACCGGGACCTCGCCGTTGTACTGGCGCAGCCCATCCACGTACAGCTCCACCGTGGACGGGACCACCGCCTCGCCGAGGAAGCGCGGCGTCGGCGTCAGTACGCGGTAGGGCTGCAGGCCGTAGTTGCGCCCGATCTGCACCCCGCCCATGCGCACCGGCCGGCTCCAGTCGACAAAGCCGCTGTAGAAGTCACCCACGGTGAGGGTGACCGCCGCATCGGGAAAATCCAGCCGCCAGGCGGTATCCAGGCGCACGCTCTCGCCACGCCACTGGCGCTGCGCCGGGTCCTGGTAGGTGCGCAGCAGCGCGCTGGACTCGAACACCCCGTTGCCCAGCCCGAACAGGCGCAGTTCGGTGGTCAGGGCGAGGTTGCCGCCGCCCTCGTTGTGGCTGCCGTAGAGGTCGTAGTTGAGCAGTGCGCCGGGTGAGGCCGCCGCGGCCGGCGCGGTTTCGGCAGGGCGCTCCAGCCGCGTGGTCGGCAGCGACAACTGTTCCAGTGGCACGTCCAGCGCCAGCGTCTGCAGGCCGGCGTCATAGCGCACCACCACCCCGCTGAGCTGGTCCAGCGCGACTGGCTCCTCGCCGCGCGCCGCGAAGCCGAGCTGGCGCAGCGTCGCCGCCGAGGCCATCAGCCGGCCCTGCAGTTCGGTGAAGGGCAGCAGGCCGCGCGGGGCCTGGTTGAGGGTCACCTCCAGGTACAGCGTCTGCGCCGCGGTCAGCGGCGTTGGCGGCGGCAGCAGCGCTTCGCCGGAGGCGCCGATGTCGGCGTCGGCGGCCATCGCCGCGCACGGTGCCAGCGTCGCGGTGAGCAGCATCCGCACGCAGGCCTCAGCGAGCCGCTGGCGCGACGGGCAGCGGCGTCTGGGCCGACTCGCCATTGATCTTTGCCGAGAACGTGGCGCCCGCCAGGCGGGCGGCCGGGGCATCCAGCGGCCAGCGCATGGTCTGGCCGCCGAGGACGTAGCCGATCAGGCCGGGATGGATGATCTGCGGCCGTTCGACCGTGCCCACGCCGATGTCGGCAAGCTGCGCGTAGCTGTTGCCGCTGTTGTGTACCTCCAGGGCCGGACGCCCGTCATCGAGCCGGGCCAGGCGCGCCTGCAACGCGTGTTTGAGCGGCTGCTCGCCGGCGGGCTGGATGAACACCGGCATCGAATAGCGCAGCACGAACTGCATGCCGGTGCGGCGTGGGTCCACGCTCGGCAGTTCATCCACCACTACCCGGTAGGCGCGCTGGGCGGACGGCGCGGCCGAATCGCTGCGCACCACCCGGATCAACTGCTGCTGGCCGGCGGCCAGCGACTGCATCGGTGGGCTGACCTGCAGCGCGGTGGTCGGCAGGAGCTGGTCCTGGCCCGTGTCCTGGCGCCACTCGAACACACGCACCTGCACCTGTACCGGCGTGGTGCCGCTGTTGGTGAGCCACAGCGCATCGGCGTTCTGCCGCGGCGTCAGCTGCAGCGACGTAGGGGCGACCTGCAGGCTCGCGGCGGTGGCGCTCCCCATCAGCAGCCACAGCCAGCCAAGGGCCGCGCACCCGAACCGTCCAGGGCTAGGCCCTGCGGAAATCGGCATGGCGGACCTCAATAGGTGATGGTGGCGGTGATGGTGTCCTGGTAGTTACCCGCGGCGGCGTTGTTGACGCTGGGGTTGGCGATCTGGCCGTAGACGTTCAGCGTCTGCGCCAGCCCGGTGCCGATACCGGCGGCGGTATTGGTGCCGCTGGTGGTGCCCCACACGTTGGTATGGGCGGCATCGCGATACAGCTGGTAACCGACGAAGTTGTTGGCGGTCACGCTGACATCGGTGTTCTTCATGCGCCGGGTGGTGACGTCGTTGGCCGTGCCAGCGTTGGCACCGGCGTTGAGCGCCACCGTATACGGGGTCAGCGCCGAGCACTGGGCGGTGATGGTGCCCTGCGCATTGGACGGGGTGGTGGCGGTGGACAGCGCCGAACCGAAGTCCACGTCGGTGGCGGCGGCGGCGGTGATCGTGCACGCCTTGGTGATGATGATCTTGACGTTGAACGTGGTGGTGTCGGCCGCGAAGGCGGGCGCCGCCAGGCCGGCCAGGGCCAGGCTCAGTACGGTCGTGCGGAAAAATCGCATGGGCATGCTCCTTGGACGAAGGTCCTTGCTGAACAACACGATGCTGCCGGGACTGCTACTGCGGGGGTAACCCGGTTATAGGGTCGGACCTGTAGCGGGGCCGTGAGATTCGGGAAAATCGATGGCCGTTTTCGGCACGATCTGGCGTTACGGGACGTAGATCACATTTGTTCATGAACATGACCGGGCCCGCGCCCAAATCCCGGCTGTCAGTGTTCCGGTCCATCCCGTTCAGATTGGCCGCGGATCGGCGATAATGGGCGCCATGAGCGTGAATCTGAAAACCCCCGAGGAAATCGAACTGATGCGCATCGCCGGCCGCCTGGCCAGCGAGGTGCTCGACATCGTCACCCCCCACGTCAAGCCGGGCGTGACGACCGAAGAGCTGGACCGCATCTGCCACGACCACATCATCAACGTGCAGAAGGCCACGCCGGCCAACGTCGGCTACCGGGGCTTCCCGAAGACGGTCTGCACGTCGGTCAACAACGTGATCTGCCACGGCATCCCCAGCGAAGCCAAGGTCCTCAAGGACGGCGACATCGTCAACATCGACGTCACCGTGATCAAGGACGGCTGGCACGGCGACACCAGCCGCATGTACTTCGTCGGCACCCCCTCGACGATGGCCAGGCGCCTGGTCGACACCACCTACCAGGCGATGTGGGCCGGCATCCGCGCGGTCAAGCCGGGCGCCACTCTGGGCGACATCGGCCACGCCATCCAGAGCCTGGCCGAAGGCGAGCGCTTCAGCGTGGTGCGCGAGTACTGCGGGCACGGCATCGGCAAGGTCTACCACGATGAGCCGCAGGTCGTGCATTACGGCCGCCCGGGCCAGGGCCTGGTGCTGCAGCCGGGCATGACCTTCACCATCGAGCCGATGATCAACGAGGGCACCCGCTACAACAAGGTGCTGCCCGATGGCTGGACCGTGGTGACCAAGGATCGCAAGTTGTCGGCGCAGTGGGAGCACATGATCGCGGTCACCGAGACCGGCGTGGACGTGCTGACCCTCTCGCCCGGCGAATCGCAGGTCTGAGCATGTTGCCGGCGAGCCCGATCCTGGACGCGCCGGCCGATGCCGTCGCCGACCCCGAGTGGGCGGCGCTGGCCCGCCAGACGTTGCAACAGGCCGATGCGCGCCTGTACCGCCGCTTCGACCAGGGCGACAACATCGAACGCCTGTTGGCCCTGCGCGCGCGCGCGGCCGACCAGCTGATCCGCATGGCCTGGCAGCGTTGCCTGCCGGGCGACAGCGGGCTGGCCCTGTTCGCGGTGGGCGGCTACGGTCGCGGCGAGCTGTTCCCGCGCTCGGACATCGACCTGCTGGTACTGGGAGTGCCGGATCACCAGCGTCGCCACGAGGCGGCGCTGGCGCGGCTGTTCGCGCTGCTCTGGGATTGCGGGTTGCCGGTCAGCCACGCGGTGCGTTCGGCCGACGAATGCGTGCAGGCCAGCGCCGACCAGACGGTGATGACCGCGCTGATCGAAGCCCGTCCGTTGCACGCCGACGAAGCGGCGCGGCAGGCGCTCAAGCAGGCGGTCAACCACGATGGCCTGTGGCCGCCGCGCGCGTTCTTCCTGGCCAAGCGCGAGGAACTGCTGGCGCGACACCAGCGCTTTGGCGACACCGCCGACAACCTGGAGCCGGACATCAAAGACGGGCCGGGCGGCCTGCGCGATCTCAACACCCTGGGCTGGATGGCGCTGCGCGCGTTTGGCGTGCGCGACCTGGAGGCGCTGGTCGGGTTGGGCCACCTGGGCGCCGACGAGGCCGCCGCACTCAAGCGCGAACGCTGCGCGCTGGCCCGGCTGCGCTTTGGCCTGCACCTGGTGGCCAACCGGCCTGAAGAACGCCTGCGCTTTGATTACCAGAAGACGCTGGCGGCGCGGCTGGGCTTCGAGGATGACGTGGAAAGCCTGGCGGTGGAAAAAATGATGCAGGGGTTCTACCGCAGCGCCAGCGTGGTGCGACGGATCAGCGACCGCCTGCTGCAACGCTTCGAGGAACAGTTCGACGGCGAGGCCGTGCCCGAGCCGGTGAGCGTGGGCTTCTCGCTGCGCCGCGGTTACCTGGCCGCCAACGATCCGCGCTGGCCGCAGAACGATATCGAGCAGGTGTTCGCGCTGTTTGCCAGCTGGGCCTACAACCCGGACGTGCGCGGCCTGCATTCGCTGACCGCGCGAGCGCTGGCCGAAGCCCTGCCCGAGCTCGCCGCCTACACCGACGCCCCTGCATCGGCACGCGAGCAGTTCCTGGCATTGCTGCGCAGCCCGCGCGCGGTCGACACGCTGGCGCGGATGGCGCGGCTGGGCGTGCTGGGGCAGTGGATCCCGGCGTTCGCGCAGGTGTCCGGGCGCATGCAGTTCGACCTGTTCCATGTGTATACGGTGGACCAGCACACCTTGATGGTGCTGCGGAACATCGGCCTGTTTTCCAGCAGTCGCGCCGACGAACGTTTTTCGATCGCCCACGAAGTGTGGCCGCGCCTGCGCAAGCCGGAGCTGCTGCTGCTGGCCGGGCTGTTCCATGACATCGCCAAGGGTCGCGGCGGCGACCATTCCGAGCTGGGCGCGGTCGACGCACGCCAGTTCTGCCAGGCGCACCAGCTCAGCAGCTCGGACACCGAACTGGTGGCCTGGCTGGTCGAGCAGCACCTGCGCATGTCCGTCACCGCGCAGAAGCAGGACATTTCCGATCCGGAGGTGATCCACCGCTTCGCCACCCTGGTGGCCAGCCGCGACCGCCTGGACTACCTGTACCTGCTGACCTGCGCCGACATCGCCGGGACCAGCCCCAAGCTGTGGAACGCCTGGAAGGACCGCCTGCTGGCCGACCTTTACTTCGCCGCGCGCCGCGCGCTGCGCGACGGCCTGGAAAACCAGATGCCGGCGGCCGAGCGCGTGGCCGAGGCGCGTGATTCGGTGCGTGCCCTGGTGCGCGAGCGTGGCTACGACGATGCCACCATCGACCGCCAGTTCACGGTGATGCCCGATGAGAGTTTCATCCGACTGCGTCCGGAGCAGCTGGCCTGGCAGGCCGCCGCGCTGGTGCCGGTCAAGCAGGGCCAGACCCTGGTCAAGGTGCGCCGGATCACCCCGGACGACCACGCGCTGGAAGTATTCGTGCACTCGCCGGACCGCGACGGCCTGTTCGCGGCGATCGTGATGACCCTGGACCGCAAGGGCTACGGCATCCACCGCGCGCGCGTACTCGATGGCCCGGTCGACACCATCTTCGATACCTTCGAGGTGACGCCGGCCGACAGCTTCGCCGATGGCGATGCGCCGCGCCTGGAGGCGGCCCTGCGCGAGGCGCTGGCCGGCGACCTGACCCGGCTGCGCCCCTCGCGGCGGGTCATTCCGCGGCAACTGCGGCATTTCCGTTTCGCCCCGCGCATCGAGTTCCGCGATGGCAGCGACGGCAGCCCGGGCACCCGCTTCAGCCTGGTCGCCCCCGATCGTCCCGGGCTGCTGGCCGACGTGGCCTTCGTGCTGCGTAACCAGCGCCTGCGCGTGCATGACGCGCGCATCGCCACCTTCGGCGAGCGCGCCGAAGACATGTTCGTGATCAGCGATGAACACGACCACCCCCTTACCGAATCCGCCAGACAGCAGTTGCACGACGCGATGCTGGCCTGCCTGGACCCTGATCGAAACGCCGGAGACCCCCACTGATGGCCACCAAGCCCGCCAAGAAGACTGCCGCCAAGACCGCGGCGGCCACCAAGACTGCTGCCAGCAGGAATGCCGCGACCAAGGCCGCTGCCAGCAAGGCCGCTGCACCCAAGGCCGCCCCGGCCGCGAAGAAGCCGACGGCAAAGAAGGCGCCGGCCGCCAAGGCCGCCGCCACGCCGGCCGAGACCGCCGCCAAGCGCAGCGCCAGCCGCGATGCCACCATTGCGCGCAAGTCGCTGCGCAAGCCGGCCACCCCGGGCGTGGAAGAACTCAAGTTCGGTATCGAAAGCGCCTTCGAGCGCCGCGCCACGCTCACCCTGCATGAGCTGGAAGGCTCCACCAAGCCGCTGGTCGGGCGCGTCATCGATGGCCTGGAGACCGGCGAGTTCCGCGTCGCCGAGCCCGATGGCCACGGCGGCTGGAAGGTCAACGAGTGGCTGAAGAAGGCGGTGCTGCTGTACTTCCGCGTCAACGACATGGCCGTGGTCGATGCGCGCCCGGCGCCGTTCTGGGACAAGGTGGAATCGCGCTTTGCCGGTTTCGACGAGGCCAAGTTCCGCCGCGCCGGCGTGCGCGTGGTACCCGGCGCGATCGCGCGTCGCGGCAGCTACTTCGGCAAGGACGTGGTGCTGATGCCGAGCTTCACCAACATCGGCGCCTACGTCGGCGAGGGCACCATGGTCGACACCTGGGCCACCGTCGGTTCCTGCGCGCAGATCGGCAAGCATTGCCACCTGTCCGGCGGCGCCGGCATCGGTGGCGTGCTCGAGCCGCTGCAGGCCAGCCCGACCATCATCGAAGACCATTGCTTCATCGGCGCCCGCTCGGAAGTGGTGGAAGGCTTCGTGGTCGGCCACCACAGCGTGATCGGCATGGGCGTGTTCCTGGGCCAGAGCACCCGCGTGTACAACCGCGCCACCGGCGAAATCAGCTACGGCTCGGTGCCGCCGTACAGCGTGGTGGTGTCCGGCCAGCTGCCGTCCAAGGACGGCTCGCACTCGCTGTACTGCGCGGTGATCGTCAAGCAGGTGGACGCCAAAACCCGCAGCAAGACCAGCGTCAACGACCTGCTGCGCGGCCTGGCCGACTGAGTCCGGCCATGACCACCACCGTGTACGGGTTGAAGAACTGCGACACCTGCCGCAAGGCCACCAAGTGGCTGGATCGTTTCGCGGTGCCGTATGAGTTTGTCGACTACCGCCAGGCCCCGCCGTCTCCGCAGATGCTGATCGCGTGGGCCGGGCAGGCCGGCGGCTTTGCCGCGCTGGTCAACAAGTCCTCCACCACCTGGCGGCAGCTGCCGGACAACCGCAAGGCGGCCGCCTCCGATGCCGAATGGAAGCTGCTGCTGCGCGAGCATCCGCAGCTGATCAAGCGCCCGGTGGTGGTCAGCGCCGATGGCGTGATGACCCAGGGCTTCACCGACAACGGCTTCAAGCAGCGGTTCGGGGTAGGCGCGTGAGCGAGGTGCTGGCGCTGACCTGCGAGCTGATCGCGCGGCGCTCGGTCACCCCCGACGATGCCGGCTGCCAGGCGTTGCTGGCCGCGCGGCTGGCCACGGCCGGTTTCCACTGCGAACACCTGCGCCTGGGCGAGGTCGACAATCTGTGGGCCACCCATGGCCAGGGTGCGCCGGTGCTGGTGCTGCTCGGCCATACCGATGTGGTGCCGTCCGGGCCGCTGCAGGCATGGACCAGCGATCCATTCGACCCGCAGATCCGCGATGGCGTGCTGTATGGGCGCGGTGCGGCCGACATGAAGGGCAGCGTGGCCGCGTTCGTGGTGGCGGCCGAGCAGTTCGTCGCCGCCCACCCCGAGCATCCCGGCACGCTGGCGGTGTTGCTGACCAGCGACGAGGAAGGCGATGCGATCGACGGCGTGCGCCGCGTGGCCGACCTTTTCCGCGAACGCGGTCAGGGCATCGACTGGTGCATCACCGGTGAGCCGTCATCCACCGCGGTGCTCGGCGACCTGCTGCGGGTGGGCCGGCGCGGCAGCCTGTCGGCGACGTTGACGGTCAAGGGCGTGCAGGGCCACGTGGCCTATCCGCACAAGGCCCGCAACCCGATCCACCTTGCGGCCGCGGCGCTGGCCGAGTTGACCGCGCGGCACTGGGACGACGGCTTTGAAAGCTTCCCGCCGACCAGCCTGCAGGTGTCCAACATCCATGCCGGCACCGGCGCCAACAACGTCATCCCGGGCGAGCTGCAGGTGCTGTTCAACCTGCGCTACAACCCGCACTGGAACGCGCCGCGGCTGGAACGGGAGATCGGCGCGTTGCTCGATCGCCACGGGTTGGACTACACGCTGGCCTGGCACCGCAGCGGCGAGCCGTTCTATACCCCGGAAGGCACCCTGCGCAGCGTCGCGCGGGCCGTGCTGGGGGAATTTGCCGGCGCACCGCCGGAAGAAAGCACCGGCGGTGGCACCTCCGATGCGCGCTTCATCGCACCGCTGGGCGCACAGTGCATCGAGGTGGGGCCGGTCAATGCCAGCATCCACCAGGTGGACGAGAACGTGCGGGTGGCCGATCTGGAGCGGTTGCCGGCGCTGTACCAGCGGCTGATCGAGCGCCTGCTGGCCTGAGCGCTGCGGGTGGGAACCGCGCAGTGCCCGGTTCCCGCCATGCCCGGCATTGACGCGCCAACCCCTGGTCGGCGCCTGCCGGCCGCTGCCGTCAGGCCACGATCAGCCCGAACGCAGCCAGCGCCGCAGCGGCCTGCCGCTGTGAGATCACCGCCTTCTTGAACAGCTTGGCGTCCATCACGTTGAGTCCGCTGATGTCGGTCTCGCGCAGGTCCGCGCCCTCGAAGCGGGTCAGCCGGGTCTGCGCGTTGCGCAGGCTGCCACCGCTGAATACCGCATCGCGGAAATCGCAACCGGACAATTCGGCCTCGGAAAAATCCATGTTGTGCAGCTGCGCCTTGCGGAACGACAGCCCGCGCAGGTCGGCGCTGACCAGCAGGCAATCGCGGAACTCCAGCGCCCAGCCACTGGCCTCCTGCAGGTGCGCGCCGGTGAGCTTGCAGTCCTGGAACTGCACCGAGGACAGTGTGGCGCGTCGCCAGTGGCTGTTGTTGAGATCGCAATGCACAAAGCGCGCATCGCTGAGCAGGGCCGAACTGAAATCGCACTGGCCGCCCCGGCACTTGCTCCACCGGCTCTCTTCCAGCGAGGCCGCCAACCAGCTGCTGCCGGCCACCGAGCACTGGTTGAACTGGAACCCGTCCATGTCCAGCCGTGAAAAGTCGCCCTGGTCGAAGTGGCACCCCTCGAAGACGGCGGCGCGCGGATGCGCGGCGATGATCGCCTGCATGCGCTCGCGGGTAATGGTTTCGTCGCGGAAAATAGCGTTGCTCATCCGCACATTCTCGGCGATGCGCGCGCGCCGGGGCAGCCTTGTGCGCGGTCCTGGAGTGTGTACAGCGCCGACCGGCGAGCGCGGGTCGGCTGCACGCTGCTGCGACGGCTACTCGAAAGTCCAGAACGGCGGTGCGATCGCCTCGCGCCAGTAGGATTCGGCGGCCATGTAGAACCCCTGCGCCTCGGCCTTGGCAAACCAGGCCGCCGCGGCATCCACATCCTTGGCCAGGCCGTCGCCGCCCCGGCCCAGGGCCAGGCCGCTGAAGTACTGGCCATACACGTTGCCCTGCTGCCCGGCGCGTGCGTACCAGCGCAGTGCTTCGGCCTTGTCCTGGACCACGCCGATGCCGGCTTCATGCAGCGTGCCCAGGTCGACCTGGGCTTCGGCGTCGCCGCGCGCGGCGCGGCGCTGGATGCCGGCGATCACCGGGTTGGGCGACCGCCCGGGCGCGACCGGGCTGCCCGGCCTGGCCGAGCCGGACGTCGCCACGCGCAGCGGCTGCAGCTTGTACAGCTCGCGCAGGTAGACCGCCGAGCGCAGCCGCCAGCGCAGCGCGCCGGTCATGTCACCGCGGCGCTCGTACCATTTCTCCAGGTCGTCCATGGCATACGGCGAGCCGTGGTAGGCGGCGCTGTGGTACCAGCGGAAGGCCTTGCGCGGCGATGGCCTGAGCACCACGTCGGCCGGCTTCTGCGGCGTCTCGCCGCTGTCCAGCCGGCCGCGTTCGAGGATCGTGCCCAGGGTCTCCTCGGCGCTGGTGCTGTGGTGGGTGCGCGGGGTGGTGGCGGCGGCGCGCGCATACCACGCCAGGGCGCGCGGGTCATTCCAGCCCTGGTACATCCGGGCCACGCGGATGGCCGAGTCGAAGCGGCCATCGGCGGCGGCGGCCAGCGCCTGCCGCTCGGTGTCGCTGGGCGGGCGGGTGGGGGTGCTGGCACAGCCGGCCAGGACCAGGAGGGCGGCATACAGCAGCGGGCGGCGAGGGGAGGGGGGCATCCGTGAGGTCCTGCAGGGGGCTGGCGATTATCCGGCAGCGCGACGGCGTGGCCGCTGAACGTCCCCGCCGATCGTTGCCATCGCAACAGTTGCATGGCCGGCAAATCCCGGTTACGGTCGATCCATGTCCTCGCTCCTGGCCACCGCCGTCGTCAATACCAACCGCAATAATCTGCGCGCGAATAATCGTGCGCGGCCGATGCGGGACTGCGACCAGGGCTAGAACCAGCAACACGCCCGGATTCCAGAAAACCCGCATCGGTCGATGCGGGTTTTTTTATGGCCGCTCGAACGCATGCACCACGTGTATTCCCCCATCATCAGGAGCTGTTCCCATGTGTTCGATCTTCGGTATTTTCGGCCTGCAGGCCGGTGACGACCTCCCGGCCCTGCGCCGCCACGCGCTGGATCTGTCCCAACGCCAGCGCCATCGGGGCCCGGACTGGAGCGGGGTGTATGTGGATGCCGGTGCGATCCTGGTCCACGAGCGGCTGGCCATCGTCGACCCGGCCGGTGGCTCCCAGCCGCTGCTGTCGCTGGACGGCCAGCTGGCGCTGGCGGTCAACGGCGAGATCTACAACCACCGCGAACTGAAGGCCGAACTGGCCCAGCCCTACGCCTTCCAGACCGGCTCGGACTGCGAGGTGATCAACGCGCTGTACCGTGAAGACAGCCCGGCGTCGTTCCTCAACCGCCTCAACGGCATCTTCGCCTTCGCGCTGTGGGACCGCGACCAGCAGCGGGTGCTGATCGCGCGCGACCCGATCGGGGTGGTGCCGCTGTACTGGGGCCACGACAAGGACGGCCGCCTGGTGGTGGCCTCCGAGCTGAAGTCGCTGGTGGATATCTGTGCCGACGCCGCGCAGTTTCCGCCGGGCCACTGGTATGACAGCGCTACCGACACGCTCACCCGTTACTACCAGCGCCCGTGGCGCGAGTACGACGCGGTCGAAGGCGTGGAGGCCGACCGGGTCGAACTGCGCGAAGCCTTCGAGCGTGCGGTGCACCGCCAGCTGATGACCGACGTGCCTTACGGGGTGCTGCTCTCCGGCGGCCTGGATTCCTCGCTGGTGGCCGCCGTGGCCGCGCGCTACGCACGGCACCGCATCGAGGATGGCGACCAGAGCGAGGCCTGGTGGCCGCGCCTGCATTCGTTCGCGATCGGCCTGAAGGGTTCGCCCGACCTGGCCGCCGCGGCGATCGCCGCCGAAGCGCTGGGCACGGTCCACCACGGCTTCGAATACACCTTCGAAGAAGGCCTGGACGCGTTGCCGGAGGTGATCCGCCACGTGGAAACCTACGATGTGACCACCATCCGCGCCTCCACCCCGATGTTCCTGCTGGCGCGCCGGATCAAGGCGATGGGGGTGAAGATGGTGCTGTCCGGCGAGGGCAGCGACGAGATCTTCGGCGGCTACCTTTACTTCCACAAGGCGCCCAACGCGCGCGAGTTCCATGAAGAGCTGGTGCGCAAGCTCGACGCGCTCAACAACTACGACTGCCTGCGCGCCAACAAGTCGATGATGGCCTGGGGCGTGGAGCCGCGCGTGCCATTCCTGGACCGCGAATTCCTCGACGTGGCCATGCGCATCGACGCCAAACACAAGATGGTCGGGCAGGGGCCGCAGGGCGCACGCCGGATCGAAAAGGCGGTGCTGCGCGAGGCATTCGAGGGCTACCTGCCCGAGTCGATCCTGTGGCGGCAGAAAGAGCAGTTCAGCGACGGCGTCGGCTACGGCTGGATCGACGGGCTGAAGGCGCATGCCGAGGCGCAGATCAGCGACCGGGTGATGGCCGCGGCCGACAAGCGCTTCGTGCACAACCCACCGCAGACCAAGGAAGCGTATTACTACCGCCACGTGTTCGAGCAGTACTTCCCGACCCAGGCCGCGGCCGAGACCGTGCCCGGCGGCAAGTCGATCGCCTGCTCCTCGCCGGCGGCGATCGCCTGGGATGCCAGCTTCGCCAGCATGGCCGATCCGTCCGGCCGCGCGGTGGCCGGCGTGCACGAGCAGGCGCTGGCCTGAGCCGGTGGCGCGGTGGTCTCGGCGGTGTCGTTGCCCGTATCATCGGCGCCTGCACATTGGGGAATGTTCATGGACGCACATGGCGGAGGCACCGTGCCGCGGATGAAATGGGGGTGGCATTACCTGGCGTGGGCCGGCATTCCACTGCTGGTGGGGCTGTTGCTGGCCCGTTATGCCGGCCCGTCGCTGCCCACCGTGGCGGCCAGGGCCGAGGCGGTGGTGGGCGCGGATTGGGCCCACCACCTGGCCTCGCCGCTGGGGCTGTTCCTGCTGCAGCTGCTGGTGCTGCTGGTGGTGGCCAAGGGAGCCGGGGCCCTGCTGCGCCGGCTGGGCCAGCCGGCGGTGATCGGCGAAATGGCGGCCGGGCTGATGATGGGGCCGCTGGTGCTGGGCAGCCTGCTGCCGGGCCTGCACGGCGCGTTGTTCCCGGCCAGCTCGCTGGGGCCGCTGGGCATGCTCAGCCAACTGGGCGTGCTGATGTTCCTGCTGGTGGCCGGCGCAGAGCTGGACCTGGGCGCATTGCGAGGCCGTCGCCGGTTCGCCTTCACCGTCAGCCACGCCGGCATCGCAGTGCCGTTCGTGCTGGGCGTGCTGCTGGCGATCTGGCTGTTCCCCGAACACGGACCGCAGGGCGTGGGCTTCACCGCCTTCGCGCTGTTCGTGGGCGTGTCGATGAGCATCACCGCCTTCCCGGTGCTGCTGCGCATCCTTGCCGACCGCGGCATCACCCACACCCCGCTGGGGCAGACCGCCATCGCCTGCGCGGCGTTGGGCGATGCCACCGCGTGGTGTCTGCTGGCACTGATCGTGGCGGCCGCGCAGGCCACCGGCTGGGTGCCGGCCAGCATCAACCTGTTGTGCGTGGTGGCCTTCATCGCGCTGATGCTGGGCCTGGTCAAGCCGTGGTTCGCCCGCCAGCAGGTCCAGCCCGGCAGCGAGGGGCGCTGGCTGCTGGGCGTGCTGCTGCTGTCGCTGGGCAGCGCGCTGGTCACTGAAGTACTCGGCATCCATGCCCTGTTCGGTGCCTTCGCCGCCGGCGTGGCGGTGTCCTCCAACGTGCCGTTGCGTACGCTGTTGATCGCCCGCGTCGAACCCTTCGCGGTGACCCTGCTGCTGCCCCTGTTCTTTGCCATGACCGGTCTGCGCATGCGCGCCGACGCGCTGCAGACCAGCGACATCGTGCTGTGCCTGGCGGTGATCGCGGTGGCCACGGTGGGCAAGCTGCTGGGCACCTTCAGCGCCGCGCGCAGCGCCGGCCTGGAAACCCGCGAGGCGTGGCGCCTGGGGGCGCTGATGAACACCCGTGGCCTGATGGAACTGATCGTGCTCAACCTGGGCTACGAACTGGGCCTGCTCGGCGACCGCCTGTTCGCGGTGCTGGTGATCATGGCGTTGGTGACCACGGCCATGACCGGCCCGCTGTTGAACCTGATCGAACGCAACCGACGTTGAAGGCGGCGGGTACCGACCCAAGGTCGGTACCCGCGTCGCGGTGGAGCCGACCGGTGCCCGGCTGCTCCGTCACCGTCCATCGACCGTCATTCCCGCGTCGGCAGCAACCTGAGCGTATGCACCGTCGTGCCTGGCAGGAACGGTGTCGGCGTGCCGTTGACCCAGTCCTGGTGCCCTGCGCCCCAGAACGGTGACAAGGGGTGACCGCTCTGGCCGCCGGGCATCTGGATGATGCCGTCGGCTTCGTGCCCGGGCGACACCACCATGCGCTGCGAGGCGCCAAAGGCAGGCCCCTGCACGCGCGGCATGTCGCGGTCGCCGGGCAGGCCGTCGGCCGGCATGCACAGCCAGCGCCGGGCCACGGCGGGCAGGGCACGGCTGACCGGGTGGCAGATCGCGGCCGTGTTGCGCTCGCCCCAACTGCGTTCGGCCAGCGCCGGGCCCTGCGCGGCCAGGTCGGCGTCCAGGCCCCGGGCGGCATCGGCCAGCAAGGCATCCCAACTGGCGTAGGGCGGCGGCAGCAGGTGCGCGGGGCGCTGGCTGACCAACGGCCACAGCACGCCCTCGAACTGCGCCAGGCGCGGTTCCAGGTACTGGTCGCCCAGGCGTTGCCGGGCCGGCGCCAGCAGGCCGGCCGACACCCGCTCCAGCACCATGCCGCGGAACCCACGGGCCAGCCGGTAGCTCACCGCATCGGCCGAAGCACGGCCTTCCCAGTGGCGGCTGGCCGCTTCCAGCCGCTTCAGTCCCGGGTCGTCGCTGTGTTCGAGCACCTGCCGCAACAGCACCCACCAGCGCTGCAGAAACAAGGCGCGGTCGTCGAGCTGGATGGCCAGCAGGTCTTTTTCATCGAAACGTTCGCGGGCCAGCAGGCCGTCGCGGATCTGCCTGCCGCGGGCGCCCAGGTCGTAGCCACCGTTGCCGGCCACGGCCAGTGCCGGCCCGTCGAGCACGCGCCCGTTGGCGGTCCACAGACGGTGGTTGGCCGGGTCCAGCAACGCCGGCGAGGCATCGCTGCGGATCGGCCACGGTGCGCACTGCGCCGGCACCGCGGCCGCGCCACCGGCCGGGGGGCACGCGGCGGCGCGGTCCGGGCGTGCGCCGATCAGCCGCCAGGCGATGCGCCCGTGGCGGTCGGCAAGCAACAAATTCTGGGCGGGGATGCCGGCGTGGTCGGCAATGCGCAGCGCGTCGTCGAGGTCGGCCGCACGCGCCATGTCAGCCAAGTCCAGCCCGATCGCGCCGGGCAGCTGCGCGGTCCAGCGCAGCGCCTCGCCGCTGCCATCGGGACGCTCGTGCAGGATCGGTCCCCAGGCGGTTTCGCGCACGCGCAGCATGCTGTCGGGCTGGCCGGCCACGACGATGCGTTCGTCGTGGCTGACGATGCCGTGCGCCGTTCCCGGCGCATGCGCGGGAACATGGACGAAGTCGGCATTGTCGATGTAGCTGTTGGTGAAGCCCCACGCCACCTGGCCGTTGCTGCCGACCACGACGGCCGGCAGGCCCGGCAGCGAGAATCCGCTCACATCGACCGTGCCGCCGGGTGCCTGCCGATCGGGATAGCGCAAACGCACCCGGAACCACAGGTTGGGTGCACGCAGGCCCAGGTGCATGTCATCGGCCAGGATGGCCCGGCCATCGGCGGTCAACGCGCCGGCCACGGCGAAGTTGTTGCTGCCCTTTACCTCCGCTTCCGCGGGCCCGGCAGATCGCGCGGGCGACGGTGCCGGCTGGCGGCGCAGGTCCAGCGCCTCCGCGCCGGGGAGCACCGCGTTGCCGCGCGGTGGACCAAACAGCGGGGCATCCCATTCACTGCCGTCGTGGCTGAGCAGGGCGTACAACGCCGGCGGCACCACGCTGCGGATGCGCGCCATGGCCAGTTCGGTCTGGTTGGCCGGGTCCTGCAGGTCGGCGTACATCGCCAGCCCGGTCAGCAGACTGTCCTCGGCAGTCCAGCGGGCCGGCGGCTGGCGCAGCAGCAGGTAGGCCCACGGGCGCACCTGCAGTGCCGACAGGCCCTGGTTGACCCCGGCCACGTAGGCATCCAGCAGCGGCGGCCGGGCGCCGGCAGCCTGGACCAGGTGGACGTGGGTGCGCGCGCGCAGGCGGTGGACACGCATGCGCTGGTCGAGCGGAAGCGCGGCCGGGCCGAACAGTTCGGCCAGTTCGCCGGCGGCGGTGCGCCGCATCAGGTCCATCTCGAAGTAGCGTTCCTGGGCGTGCACCAGGCCGAGGGCGCGCATCGCATCGGCCTGGCTGGCGGCCTCGATGGTGACCACGCCGAGCGCGTCGCGGCTGACCTGGACCGGGGCCTCCAGGCCCGGCACGGTGTGCTCGCCGTCCAGCGGCGGCAGGCTGCCGCGCAGCAGCAGCCAGGCGGCGGCCAGCAGGGCCGCGATGAGTACCAGGGTTCCCCACACCAGCCGCTTGAGCCAACGCCGCATCCCGCACATCTCCTTCCATGTGTGCCCCGATTGTAGGAGCAGCCGGTGCCCGGCGTGAATGCGGCGTGGATGTCCGGCGGAGTGCAACTGCAACTGATTCCGATTAGATCACCGGATTTCCAGATAGGGCACCATGCGCGCATTGATTCATCAGGAGCACCCCCACATGAAAGGCAACCCGGACGTCATCGCCTGCCTGAAGGAACTGCTGCGCGGCGAACTGGCCGCGCGCGACCAGTACTTCATCCATTCGCGCCGCTACGAGGACCAGGGCCTGATGGCGCTGTACGAGCGCCTCAACCACGAGATGGAAGAAGAGACCCAGCACGCCGATGCACTGCTGCGCCGGATCCTGTTCCTTGGTGGCAACCCGGACATGCGCCCGCACCCGTTCGAGCCGGGCGTGACCGTGGAAGACATGCTGCAGAAGGACCTGGACACCGAGTACAGCGTGCGCGACAACCTGGCCGCCGGCATGAAGCTGTGCGAACAGCACCAGGACTACGTGAGCCGGGACATGCTGCTGGTGCAGTTGAAGGACACCGAGGAAGACCACGCCTGGTGGCTGGAGCAGCAGCTGGGCCTGATCAAGCGGATCGGGCTGGCGCTGTACCAGACCAGCAAGATGGACGCCAAGGGCACGGCCGCGCACTGACGCGCATACGCCCATCAGCACCACGATGTGCTGAGCACATCGCGGGCCCCGGCGTATCACCTTCCACATCCCCGCGCCTGTCGGCGCGCCCCCTTGGACGCCAAGGGGGCGGTTTCTCCAGACAGTGTCCTGGATGTGTGACGCTCCACCGCCGCGTCATCGGGTTCTGCTCGCCAGCCAGCGTTCGCCAGCACGCTGCAGAAGCCCTCGTCCGCCCGCCAGCATCTGCCCGCCAGCCGACGAACAAAAAAGCCGGGGATTCCCGGCTTTTTTTTTTCCCGGACACGTTCGCCCACAATGCGCGCGCCGTGCGGGAACGCAGACGGCCGGGTTTCCCCGGCCGTCTGTTTCATCCGCGTTGGCGCCGTGCGGTCATTCCACTGCCAGGCCTTCGACCTTCTGCCAGCCACGCGGCAGCAGATGGCCCCGCGTGGCGCGCGTGCCCAGGTAGGTTTCCAGGTCCTTGAACGACAGGTTCATGGTGCGCGTGCCGCTGCGCACCAGCAGGGTGTTGCCCGGCCCGACCGAGACCACCGCGACCACGCGCTCGGTGGCGAGCTTGGCCTTGGGGATGTCGATGATCTTGTTGCCCTTGCCCTTGTCCAGTTCCGGCAGGTCGCTGGCGGCGATCGCCAGCAGGTTGCCCGAGCTGGTCACCGCCACGATGCGGTCGGTCTCCGGGTTGGCCACCACCGCCGGGGCCAGCACCTTCGAGCCGGAGGTCAGGTTGAGCATCGCCTTGCCGGCCTTGTTGCGCCCGGTCAGGTTCTCGAAGCGGGTCACAAAGCCGTAGCCGTGCGTGGAGGCCAGCACGAAGCGGGTGTTGTTCTCGCCGCTGGCCAGGGTCAGGAACTGGCTGCCCGGCGCCGGCGAGAAGCGGCCGGTGAGCGGTTCGCCATTGCCTCGCGCCGAGGGCAGGGTGTGGATCAGCGTGGAATAGGCACGGCCCTCGCTGTCCAGGAACGCCACCTGCTGCGTGCTGCGCGCACGTACCGCGCCCAGCAGCGCATCGCCATCGCGGTAGGACAGGGTGGACGGGTCCATGTCGTGGCCCTTGGCCGCGCGGATCCAGCCCTTCTCCGACAGCACCACCGTCATCGGTTCACTCGGCACCAGCTCGGTTTCGTCGATGGCCTGGGCAGCGCCACGCTGCACCAGCGGCGAACGGCGCGCGTCACCGAACTTCTTCGCATCGGCGGTAAGCTCGTCGCGGATCAGCTTCTTCAGCTTGGCCTTGCTGTCCAGGATCGCCAGGATCTTGTCGCGCTCCTTGGCCAGCTCGTCCTGCTCGCCGCGGATCTTCATCTCTTCCAGGCGGGCCAGCTGCTTGAGCTTGGTCTCCAGGATGTACTCGGCCTGTTCTTCGCTCAGCGCGAAGCGCGCGATCAGGGCGGCCTTGGGCTCGTCCTCGGTGCGGATGATGTGGATCACTTCATCCAGGTTGAGGAAGGCCACCAGCAGGCCTTCCAACAGGTGCAGGCGACGCTCCACCTTCTGCAGGCGGTGGTTGAGGCGGCGGGTGACGGTGGTGCCGCGGAACTGCAGCCACTCGCTCAGCAGCATCTTCAGGTTCTTCACCTGCGGACGCCCGTCCAGCCCGATCACGTTGAGGTTGACCCGGTAGCTGCGCTCCAGGTCGGTGGTGGCGAACAGGTGGCCCATCAGCTGCTCGGCATCCACGCGGTTGGAGCGCGGCACCAGCACCACCCGCACCGGATTGGCATGGTCGGATTCGTCGCGGATGTCTTCCAGCCACGGCAGCTTCTTGGCGCGCATCTGCGCGGCGATCTGCTCGATCACCTTCGACGGGGAGACCTGGAACGGCAGCGCGTTGATGACGATGTTGCTGCCGTCCTTGAAGAACGTCGAGCGCGCACGCACGCTGCCGTAGCCGGTTTCGTACATGGTGCGCAGGTCGGCCGGCGCGGTGATGATCTCCGCCGCGCTCGGGTAGTCCGGGCCCTTCACGTGTTCGCACAAGTCGGCCACGCTGGCGTCGGGATCATCCAGCAGGTGCAGCAGCGCGCTGACGATCTCGTTGAGATTGTGCGGCGGCACGTCGGTGGCCATGCCCACGGCGATGCCGGTGGTGCCGTTGAGCAGCAGGTGCGGCAGGCGCGCCGGCATCCAGGTCGGCTCTTCCAGGGTGCCGTCGAAGTTCGGGGTCCAGTCGGTGGTGCCCTGGTTGATTTCGCCCAGCAGCACTTCGGCGATCGGGGTCAGCTTGGACTCGGTGTAACGCATCGCCGCGAACGACTTGGGATCGTCGGTGGAACCGAAGTTGCCCTGGCCTTCGATCAGCGGGTAGCGGTAGGAGAATGGCTGGGCCATCAGCACCAGCGCTTCATAGCAGGCGCTGTCGCCGTGCGGGTGGTACTTGCCGATGACATCACCCACGGTGCGCGCGGACTTCTTCGGCTTGGAGGCGGCATTGAGGCCCAGCTCGCTCATCGAATAGATGATGCGGCGCTGCACCGGCTTCAGGCCGTCGCCGATGAACGGCAGTGCGCGATCGAGCACCACGTACATCGAGTAGTCCAGGTACGCCCGTTCGGCGTACTCGCGCAGGGGCAGCTGTTCAAAGCCGTGGAAGGCGGGGCGGGCAAGATCGGTCATGCGGGATTGTTACCTGTGGCAAGGGACGGCGACGGCTGTCGCCCTCGCAGGCGGTCGATTATCCGGATGCGGCCGGGGATGCCAAGCCGCGTGTTGGATTCAGGGGCTGGCCGTTGCGCGCCAGGTAGCGTCCGGGCGGGCAGCCGAAGTGGCGGCGGAACACCGTGACGAAGGCGCTGGGGCTGCTGAAACCCAGTTCATGGGCGATATCGGACACGCTGCGGCCGTCCGACAGCCGGCGCAGACCCTCGGCCAGGCGGGCCTGCTGGCGCCATTGGGCGAAGCTGAGCGTGGTTTCGTCGCGGAAGTGGCGGGTCAGCGTGCGCGGCGACAGTCCGGCCCAGTGCGCCCACTGCTCCAGGCTGCGGCCGTCGGCCGGGTCGGCGATCAATTGCGAGGCGATCCGCAGCAGCCGCCGGTCCTGCGGCATCGGCAGGTGCATGCGCTGGCGTGGGGCATTGCGGATTTCATCCAGCAGCACCTCGATCATGTGCTGCTGGCGCAGGTCGGCGGCCGCGCCGGGGACCCAGCGGGTGACCCGCACCGCCAGGGCCTGGAGCAGGTCGGAGATGGCCACCACGCAGGGCTGGTCGGGCAGGTCGTGGGCGGCCTGCGCGCTGACGATCAGGCCCCAACCGCGCAGCGGGCCGGATATGCCCACCGTGTGCGGCTCGCCGGGCGGCATCCAGCCGGCGCAGCCGGGTGGCAGCGACCAATTGCCGTGGCGGGTGCGGATGTTGAGCAGGCCGGCCTCGACGCTGATCAGCTGGGCCCGGCGGTGCTGGTGCCAGTCGATTTCCCGGTCCAGCCCGCGCGCGCTCTCGATCTGGAAGCCGAGGACGGCCAGGCCGTCATCGCGTTCCATCCAGTCCAGCACGTCATGGCGGACCTGGGCAGGGGGGAGGGCATGGGCGTCCTCTGGCCTGAAAACGTTATTCATTGTCCAGATTGTAATACCGGGCCAGCCGAACCGGCCCTTAAGGTGGCCACCCGCATTGTTCTGGTTGTTGCAACACAGCATTTGGTTCCAGATTTAATATTTCCATTGAGAAATATATTTTCTGGAAGTAAAGTGCGCCCCCATGATGATCTGTCCTGAAACCACTCCTCCCAGCTTCGGGCTGCTGTTGCGCCAGGTGCGCGACGGCCTGGTCCGTCAGCTCGACACGTCGATGGCCGAAGAAAACCTCGGCATTGGTTTCACCCACTACCTCGGTTTGAAGGTGCTCTCGGTCAAGGCCCCGTGCACCGCCAACGAGTTGGCCCAGGCCCTGGACCAGGTGCCCAGCGCGGTGACCCGCCTGCTGGACAAGCTGGAAGCGATGGGCTGCGTGCGGCGCGAGCCGCATGCCCAGGACCGGCGGGCGTTGCAGATCGTCCTGACCGATGAAGGCCGCCAGTTGTGGGCCCGGCTGAAGCAGCGCGGCGACCAGACCATCGACGACGCCATGCGCGATCTGTCCCCGGACGAACGCGCGCAGCTGCTTTCCCTCATGACCCGTGTACGTGACTCGCTGATTACGCCATGACCTCCTCCCCTGATCGCACTTCTTCGCTGCGCCCGCTGCGCCCGGTGCTGGTGTCGCTGCTCGCGCTGGCGCTGGCCGCCTGTGCCAGCAGCCGCGGCCTGCAACCGCAGGCCACGCTGCTGGACGCCGACAGCCTGCAGACCCAGCGCACCCTGGCCGCCGATGGCCTGAGCCAGCCCGGCTGGCCGGCCACCGACTGGTGGCGCGCGCTGGGCGACCCCCAGCTCGATGCCCTGATCGCCGAAGGCCTGCAGCGCAACCCGAGCCTGGATGCGGCCGATGCGCGCCTGCGCCAGGCCCGCGCGCAGATCGGTACCGCCCATGCCGAGCGGCTGCCCAGCGTGTCCACCTCTGGCGGCTACACCGGCGTGCGCCTGCCCGAATCGATGGTGGGCGATGAGCTGGGCGGCAGCTATGCCGGCAGCGGCCAGGCCTACCTCAGCGCCAGTTACGGCATCGACCTGTGGGGCGGCAAGCGTGCCGCCTGGGAAGCGGCCGTGGACAGTGGCCACGCTGCCGAAGTGGACGCGCAGGCCGCACGCCTGAACCTTTCGGCGGCCATCGCCGAGGCTTACGCGCAGTTGGGCTATGCGTACACGCTGCACGATGTGGCCACTGAAGAGCTGGCGCGCTCGCAGAAGACCCTGGACCTGACCGTCCAGCGCCGCCGCGCGGGCATCGACAGCGACCTGCAGACCCGCCAGGCCGAGGCGCGCATCCCCGCCGCCCAGCAGCAGCAACAGGCGGCACAGCAGCAGATCGACGAGGCCCGCACCGCGCTGGCCGCGCTGGTCGGGCAGGGCCCGGATCGTGGCCTGCAGATCCAGCGCCCGCAGGTACTCAACCCGCTGGCCCTGCAGTTGCCCGGCGTGCTGCCCAGCGCGCTGCTCGGGCGCCGCCCGGACATCGTCGCTGCGCGCTGGCGGGTGGAGGCGGCCAACCGCCAGATCCACGCGGCCAAGGCGCAGTTCTATCCCAGCCTCAACCTGACCGCGCTGGGCGGGGTGGTGTCCAGCGAAGTGGACCAGCTGCTCAAGAGTGGCTCCACCTTCGCCTTCCTCGGCCCGGCGCTGAGCCTGCCGATCTTCGACGGGGGCCGTCTGCGCGCCAACCTGGACAAGACCGACGCGCAGTACGACCTGGCCGTGGCCGACTACAACCAGTCGGTGGTCAATGCCCTGCGCGACGTGGCCGACCAGGTCAACGCGGTGCGCTCGCTGGCCAGCCAGGCGGCCGCGCAGCAGCAGGCGGTGGACACCGCCCGCGCCGCGCACGACCTGGCCGAGCAGCGCTATCGCGCCGGCATCGGCAGTTACCTGGAGGTGCTGGTGGTCGAAGAGCAGTTGCTGGTGTCCCAGCAGCGGCTGGCCGAACTGCAGTCCCGGCAGATCCTCGTTTCGGTGCGGCTGAGCCAGTCGCTGGGCGGTGGGTTCACCCCGTCCGCCGACACCGCCACGCTCGCCACCTCCCCTGATTCCACGCATTCCTGAGACACATCCCATGAGCCAGACATCCGCTCCCGCTGCCGCCCCGGCAGCCCCGTCCCGTCGCGGCAAGCTGCTGCGCGGCCTGTTGGTCATCGTGGTGCTGCTGCTGGCCGCGCTGGCGCTGTGGTACTTCATGTTCGGCCGCTGGTTCGAAGAAACCGACGATGCCTACGTGCAGGGCAACCAGGTCCAGATCACCCCGTTGGTGGCCGGTACCGTGGTGGCGATCAACGCCGATGACGGCATGCGCGTGGCGCGTGGCCAGCTGCTGGTGCAGCTGGACCCGGCCGACACCGAAGTGGCGTTGCAGCAGGCCGAAGCCAACCTGGCCAAGACCGTGCGCCAGACCCGTGGCCTGTACCGCAGCGTGGAAGGCGCCCAGGCCGAGCTCAACGCCCGCCAGGTCACCCTCAAGCGCGTCCGCGAGGACTTCGCGCGGCGCAGGGGGCTGGCGGCCACCGGCGCCATCTCCAACGAGGAACTGGCCCACGCCCGCGACGAGCTGGCGGCCGCCGAAGCAGCCGTGGCCGGTTCGCGCGAAACCTTCGAGCGCAGCAATGCGCTGGTCGATGACACCGTGATCGCCACCCAGCCGGACGTGCAGGCGGCCGCCGCGCAGCTGCGCCAGGCCTACCTCAACAACGCCCGTGCCGGAATCGTCGCGCCGGTCGCCGGGTTCGTTGCCCGTCGTTCGGTGCAGGTGGGCCAGCGCGTGCAGCCGGGCAACGCCCTGATGGCGGTGGTGCCGACCGAACAGATGTGGGTGGAAGCCAACTTCAAGGAGACCCAGCTGCGGCACATGCGCCTGGGCCAGGAAGTGGAGCTGCGCTCGGACCTGTACGGCGGTGATGTGACCTACAAGGGCCGCATCGACAGCCTGGGCCTGGGCACCGGTTCGGCGTTCTCGCTGCTGCCGGCGCAGAACGCCAGCGGCAACTGGATCAAGATCGTGCAGCGCGTGCCGGTGCGCATCGCCATCGATCCCAAGCAGCTGGCCGAACACCCGCTGCGCATCGGTCTGTCGATCAAGGCCGAGGTGAGCCTGCGCGACCAGAAGGGCACCGTGCTGCCGACCGACATGGCCAAGGGCCAGGTGTTTGATACCGACGTCTACGCCAAGCAGCTGCACAGCGCCGACGAGGTGATCCACCAGATCATCCAGAGCAACCTGCCGCAGCAGGCCAAGGCGAGCTGAGGTCACCATGTCCGCGCAAGCTCCAGCCGCGCCCGGAAACCCGGGCGCACCGGCGGCGCCGGGTGCGGCCGCCGGCTTCCTGCCACCGAGTGTGGCCCTGTGCACCGTGGGCCTGGCGATGGCCTCGTTCATGCAGGTGCTCGATACCACCATCGCCAACGTGTCGCTGCCGACCATCGCCGGTAACCTCGGCGCCAGTTCGCAGCAGGCGACGTGGGTGATCACCTCGTTCGCGGTCAGCACCGCGATCGCGCTGCCGCTGACCGGTTGGCTCAGTCGCCGCTTCGGCGAACGCAAGCTGTTCGTGTGGGCCACGCTGGCCTTCGTGATCACCTCGCTGCTGTGCGGGCTGGCCCAGAGCATGGGCATGCTGGTGCTCTCGCGCGCACTGCAGGGCTTCGTGGCCGGCCCGATGTACCCGATCACGCAGTCGCTGCTGGTCTCGATCTACCCGCGCGAGAAACGCGGGCAGGCGCTGGCGCTGCTGGCGATGATCACGGTGGTGGCACCGATCTGCGGTCCGATCCTGGGCGGCTGGATCACCGACAACTACAGCTGGGAATGGATCTTCCTGATCAACGTGCCGTTGGGCATCTTTGCCGCGCTGGTGGTGGGCAGCCAGTTGAAGGGGCGCCCGGAGCAGGTGGAAAAGCCGAAGATGGACTACGTCGGCCTGATCACGCTGGTGATCGGCGTGGGCGCGTTGCAGCTGGTGCTCGACCTGGGCAATGACGAGGACTGGTTCGCGTCGACCAAGATCGTGGTGCTGGCCTGCGTGGCGGTGGTGGCGCTGGCGGTGTTCCTGATCTGGGAGCTGACCGACAAGGATCCGATCGTGGACCTGAAGCTGTTCCGGCACCGCAATTTCCGCGCCGGTACGTTGGCGATGGTGGTGGCCTACGCAGCATTCTTCAGCGTGTCGTTGCTGATTCCGCAGTGGCTGCAGCGTGACATGGGCTACACGGCGATCTGGGCCGGGCTGGCGACGGCACCGATCGGGATCCTGCCGGTGATCATGACGCCGTTCGTGGGCAAATATGCCTCGCGGTTCGACATGCGCATGATCGCCTCGTTCGCGTTCGTGTTCCTGTCCTTCACCAGTTTCATGCGTTCGGACTTCAACCTGCAGGTGGACTATGCCCACGTGGCAGGGGTGCAATTGATCATGGGTATTGGCGTGGCCCTGTTCTTCATGCCGGTGCTGCAGATTCTGCTGTCGGACCTGGACGGTCGGGAGATCGCGGCGGGGTCGGGGTTGGCGACGTTCCTGCGTACGTTGGGCGGCAGTTTCGCAGCGTCGCTGACGACGTGGCTGTGGGCGCGCCGGACGCAGGTGCACCACGCGGACCTGACCGAGCACATTTCGGCCTATCAGCCGGGGATGGAGGACCAGGTGGCGGCGATGGGGCAGGGCAACCTGCAGCAGGGTGCGGCGGCCTTGAACAACATGATCAACCACCAGGCGTCGCAGATGGGCTTCAACGACATCTTCTTCCTGCTGGGCTGGATTTTCCTGGCGATCATTGCGTTCCTGTGGCTGGCCAAGCCGCCGTTCGGTGCAGGCGCGGGTGCGGCGTCGGCCGGCGGGCATTGATCCAAGGTTGAACTGAAACGAAAAAACCCCGTCGAAAGGCGGGGTTTTTTTTGTGGGGGCTGGGAAGAGCAAGAGCAGAGCAACAGCAGAGCAACAGCGCATCGTCTGTACGGCTCTTGGCTTGGTCGGGTATGGGTGGATCGTCGGGACACGCCGCAAGTACGTCCTTGTAGGCTCGTTCGCGCCATCCATGGCGCTCTACGGTCCCGCCAACCCACCCGTA
>RCUK01000332.1_pt1 | contig 47636 bp, 41 predicted proteins | sample 2166381 | NCBI WGS metagenome assembly RCUK01 (sample SAMN09932809, study PRJNA488358) | compost metagenome | isolation source: compost soil in an enriched community | place: Germany: Experimental Botanical Garden | reverse complement strand
ACCAGATTCATCTCGCTTCCGCAGTGCGGGCAGAGGTCACCTTGAACAGCATTTCGAAGATCAAGCACGGTATCCAAGGCAAAATCGACACCTGGACGAACCCCGCTCAGATGATAATCGGATTGGTTCGCCCCGGTTATGCCCGCCTCCATCATGCAGACCTCTTGATCTACAAGAAGGGGAATGGAGAGTCCCACAGGACCCGCAAAACCAACTTCTGCCCCTGTAACTTGCAGGACCGTGGCTGCATCAGCCAGCTCAATCGATTCAGCACCGGTATGGTTCTTCAGTTTGATTTCATTCACTTCATGATCACCACGAACAAGAACCGCCATCGGCTCGCCGTCACAACGATAGATCAACGTCTTAATGAATTTGTCGGCTTCCTGGCCTGTAAAGGAGACAAGCTCATCAATAGAGTGAACTCCAGGCGTAGATAGCAGATGAGGGACAGGGAGATTCGTTCTACTGCTTAACCAGGTTCCCAGATGTTCTGGCTGATAAGAAGTCTTATACTCCGCTTTCTCCAGATTGGCCGCATAGTCCCCTAAAGTGCACACAGCAATGGTATCCTCGCCGATCTCCGCAAGGGCCATGAACTCATGAGTCTCGCCCTCGCCCCCAATAGCTCCAGCATCCGCCTGAACTGATCTGAAATCAAGTCCGCATCTTGTGAAGATGCGGGTGTAAGCCGCATGCATAGACCAATAGCTGGAATCCAGTCCATTCCAGTCTGTATCGAAGGAATAAGCATCCTTCATCAGAAATTCTCTTCCACGGAGTAATCCGAAGCGGGGCCGGCGCTCATCCCGGAATTTGGTCTGGATCTGGTAGAGGGTCAGCGGCAGCTGCCTGTAAGAGCTTATCTCATCCTTCATCAGGGAAGTAATAACCTCTTCATGAGTTGGGCCAAGGGCGAACTCCCTTCCATGACGGTCCTCCAGACGGACAAGCTCTGGTCCATAGACATCATATCGACCAGATTGTCTCCACAATTCCGCAGGCTGCATCGCGGGCATTAGCAGTTCCTGTGCATCTGCCAAATTCATTTCCTCACGAACAATGGCAGCAGCCTTCTGCAGCACACGAAGACCGAGCGGCAGATAGGTATATACTCCTGAAGCTAACTGACGAATATATCCGCCGCGCAGCAGCAGGCGGTGGCTTTGCGTCTCGGCATCCGCAGGGGCTTCTCTTAATGTGGGAATAAGCATTCGGCTTTGTTTCATTCATCTCATCCTTTCTTATCGTGATTCTTACAACAAAAAAGAGCGCTATTCGTCAAGGGACGAATGCGCTCGTGGTACCACCCTAATTAGATCAGATTGGGGCTCGGCTGATCCTTGGCCTGATAACGGGGTTCACCGGCAGCGGTTTGTCGCTGCAGCTTCCAAGGTAGGGAGTTCTCGGGTCGTGCCGGGAAGCCTTTCAGCCCATGGGTTTCCTCTCTATACGGCCGGTGTCCGAAGCTCATGATCTTGGTCAAAGCTGTTACTAATATTTTCAATTAAATTACAACAAATTTGGTTCCAGGTCAATCTTCAGTTGGTTTAAAATTAACTGGCAAGGGCCGATTGGATAGGAACCTTTCTCAGACTTACGATTAGCCATATGGCTTGAAGTGCTAATATGACAATGACGGCAAAAGTTCCATACCAGATCGAGTTACTAGGGCTCATAAAATTAATCAAGTTATGTATAAAGTGGAATGTGATTAAAGGTAGGATATTGTTATTCATGATGATTAACAAAGCTAGGACAAGGCCTACGAGCAGGGCATAGACAATCTGCAAAATTGTGTCAAATAAATTTTGGCCGGACAGAGCATTTAGGATATGTGTAACCGCGAACAGGATGCTGGAGGTGGCTACAGCGGTAGTCACTCCTTTTGCAAGCAAAGTACGAAGGATTAAGCCGCGGTAGATCGTCTCCTCGACAAAACCAACCAGCAGAGTAAATCCGATGAAGTATAGCAAGGTGGAAGCTGATGTGGACTTAAAGCCATTCATGCAGTTAATGCCAAGCACAAGCACAAGCGGCAGATAATAGATCCAATTGCTGGACGGAATTTTCCGGATAGACTCAAAGCCAAGTGCGTTCCACTTTCTTCTGATTGTCAGGTACACAATCAGCACCAGCGCGATCGGGATGAAGGCGATAAGAACAGGGGAGGTATAATCTAATTGTTTAATTTGTGCATAAGCCCCCGCCGCGAACATAGCAATGAGCAGGAGTACCTCAATAATAATTACAGCCAGGACGGGCCTCTTAGCCGAGAAAGTTCTTTTATTCGATAATGTTGTCATGATTCAGATCATTCCTCTCTTTAATATCTCTAATCCATTGTTCCTTCATGTTCAAATACTTCAGTCCATAATTAAGCATGGATACCCGGTAGTAATGATCCTCTGGATTCTCTAACCCCTGAAGCTCCTTCGACACTATGTTCTGGACGGCTTCCAGGCGCTTCACCTGGCTATGAAGTCCGAACTGATATTCAGCAAGCTGCTCTTCCCGGACAGCTGGATCCAGGTAATCGTAGAAAAATATTTTCAGCAGCGGCTCACCTCGGAACAGCTGGAGCGGCTCTGCCAGCCATAGAAGGAATTGACGCTTGCCCTCAGGGAGCAAAGTGGCAATCTTCTTGTTCTTCGCATCTTCGGTATCCGTAATGGACACCCAGCCTTTCTCAGCCAGCCGCTTAAGAGCCGGATATAGACTTCCGAAGCTTGCTTTATAAAAAAGGCCTACCGTGCTGTCGATCGTCTTCTTGATCTCGTAGCCGTTCAGCGGTTGTTCGATAAGCAGTCCTAATATTACATACTCCAGCAAATGCCCTCCCTCATTTCCATGTATCTATTTGATATATCTATTTGATACATCAATCATAACCGATTTCAATAATTTGTCAACAAAAAAAGAGAAGATTTATAAAAATCTTCTCCGGGTCAGAACAGAAGCTTATTTTATAAGGAGCCACGCTTCATATTTTTACCATAGTAAATTTCATCCATTTCGACCTTAAGCCGGTCTGTGATCGAGGCTTGCTCTTCAGGGCTTAGCTTTTCCTTCGTATACCCGAACAAATAGTTATCCAGATTAAAGGCCTTGAGCTTGCACTTGGTATGGAAGATGTTCTCTTGATATACATTGACATCGATCATGTCATACAACCTTTTATCTTTATCGGGAATGTAGTTCTGTATGGAGCTGATATCATGATCTATGAACAGCTTGCGTCCGTTAATATCACGAGTGAAGCCGCGAACCCTGTAATCCATCGTCATCATATCTGGTTCAAAAGAATGAATAAGGAAGTTAAGTGCTTTGAGTGGAGAGATTTCTCCACACGTAGAGACATCAATGTCCGCCCGAAACGTGCTGATGCCTTCATCCGGATGAGACTCGGGGTAAGTATGAACGGTGATATGACTTTTATCGAGATGCATGACTACCGAATCGGGAAGGGGCCCGGGGGTCTCGTCAAACGTCTCGGTATTCATCTCCGCTACGGGTCCTTCGGACACGAGCATCGTTACACTGGCGCCTTGAGGAATGTAGTCCTGTTTGGCAATATTTAATATATTAGCTCCAATAATGTCGGACACAGATTTTAGTATTGTGGTGAGTCGATCGGCATTATACTGCTCATCCACATACTCAATATAGGCATCCCGTTCCTCGGTCGTTTTGGTGTAGCAAATATCATACATATTGAAGCTGAGAGATTTCGTCAGATTATTGAATCCATGCAGTTGTATAGCTTGCTCGGGGGTTAATTTCATAGGTCATGTCTCCTTAAGTCACAATAATAAATAAATTATTACCTGATCTCATTTGTCCTAGTCTTTTATTGTTTTACCCGAAACTTGTATATCGGTAACAAGCAGGCAGGAACCTTAAGGGCTTTAGCTGGCACAGCAAGCCAAAAAAGTCTGCAGGCGGTTGCCTGCAGACTGCGGGGTTAGACGGAAATATCCAGATTTCTCCCCAGGTTTGGATCCATACTCTTCTGAATGAGCTGAACCATATTCTGTGCTTGTCCTTCTGCCTGTTCCTTAGCCATACTAAGAACCTTAATCCCGACAGCTTGAGCCAAAGAAGACTGACTCATGGATGTAGATAATGCTGCAATGTCCATTACACACACCTCCCTTAACTACTATCGGCAAGTATCAGGCTATTTGGAAGGTCCCGATTTGAATGGTCTCAGGAAGACCTTGGGAATATCGGTCTCAAAGCGCATCATGGCCCCTGTTGTCGGATGTTCAAATGCCAGAATGCGGGCATGAAGCCCGAGTCTGCCGATTTCTTTGCTCTTGGAACCGTACTTCTTGTCTCCGGCCACAGGATGTCCAATATCCTGCATATGAACACGAATTTGATTTTTACGTCCTGTCTCCAAATGAACCTCGAGCAGGGTGAAGAACTTATTGGATTGAATCTTTTTGTAATGGGTGATGGCATGCTGTCCGTCATTGGGATATGGGCTGGAGTACATTTTGAGTGTGCTGCTTTCCTTAAGCCATGAGGTAATCGTGCCTTCCTGCTTCCTCACCTCACCATCAACAAGTGCAACGTAGGATCTTTCCTTTACAATATCCTGCCAGGAATTCTGCAGGGTTTGCTGTACCTTTTCACTTTTGGCAAAAAGCATGACGCCCGATGTATCCCGATCCAGCCGGTGGACGATAAATATCCGGTGATTGGCGTTCTCTGATCTTACATGACTCATTAATTGACGGTATGCGGTGATCTCATTCTCTTGACCGGCAGAGACGGATAACAGCCCATGTTCTTTCTGGATTACAACGATATCCTCGTCCTCAAAAAGTATGGTCATGCCAATCAGCGGCGGGGTAGAGCTAACTTTCTCCTGATGTATGGACACCAGGTATCCGGGTTCAAGCTCATAGTTGTATGCGGTAGTCGGCTGGCTGTTCACCGTAACCTGGCCCCGGGCCAGTATAGATTTTACGGAATTTCGGCTTAAATGGCTTAGTGTATCTAATAGAAAAGGGAGCAGCTGAGTGGACTCTTTAACCGTGTATATCTTCGGTTTGGCCGGGCTGCTTACTTTGGTCGTGCGACTTGTGGTATAACTCTTCTTCTTCACGTTCATGCCTCCTGGTAATCCGTACTATTAGAGTCTCATATCTAGACCGATGATACCCTTATTTCCACGTCCGGGTCAATGTACTGAGCGGTTGCCCAATCGTACAAACCCCGGTACACTATATGGAATGAACTAAAGAAGGAACAGTTTTTAGTTCATTCCATATATCAAGGCAGGACCTTTTTTCCTGAGGAACGAATTGGAATAGAGTAAGGAGATTTCTTACATGAATACTGAAATTTATACAATAGAACAAGCCCAAGAAATGCTGCAGAAGTATTATGGATATCCGGACTTCCGTGAAGGGCAGAAGAAGATCGTGGAGAGCCTCTTGCAAGGGGAGGACACGCTCGGAATTATGCCTACCGGGGGCGGTAAATCGATATGCTACCAAATCCCTGCGCTGCTGCTACCGGGTCTGACTCTGGTAGTATCACCGCTGATCTCTCTGATGAAAGATCAGGTCGATGCCCTGACTACCATGGGGATTTCTGCTGCTTTTATCAACAGTACTTTAAGTGGAAAAGAAGTGAATGAGCGTATCCGCGCAGCAAGACGCGGCGAGCTAAAGCTCTTATATGTAGCTCCTGAGCGGCTTGAGCTTGACTGGTTCCAGAACGAAATGGCCGACTTGTCCATTTCATGTGTCGCGGTCGATGAAGCTCACTGCGTGTCTCAATGGGGACATGATTTCCGGACAAGCTATCTGTCGGTTGCTCCTTTTGTCTCATCCCTGCCCGATCGTCCAATCCTGGCCGCCTTTACAGCGACGGCGACACCGGAGGTTATGGATGATATGCTGCGGCTGCTTCGCCTCAAGGATCCCGCTGTATTCGTGACCGGTCTTGGCCGTGACAATCTGGCCATGTCCGTCCTGCGCGGGGAGAACAAGCGGGAATATGTCATGAATTATACGGCCAGCCATTCGGCCGAACCTGGGATTATTTACGCGGCGACCCGTAAGGAGGTCGACGATCTATATGAACGGCTGCGTGGGGCCGGAATCCAGGCGGGAAGATATCACGCCGGCTTATCCGATCAGGAGAGAGCCGACAACCAGGAAGCTTTTCTATATGATGATATCCGGGTGATGGTCGCAACCAATGCGTTTGGTATGGGGATCGATAAATCCAACGTTCGGTATGTAATTCACTATAATATGCCTAAGAATATGGAGGCTTATGTTCAGGAGGCAGGCCGTGCTGGGCGGGACGGCGAACCGAGTGAATGTATTCTTTTATTTAGCGCTCAGGACATCATGACCCAGAAATTTCTGATTGAGCAGAATCCCCAAGAAGGGGATCGGAAGCGAAATGACTACCGGAAGCTGCAGCAGATGATCGAATACTGCTACTCCAATCGCTGTCTGAGGTTCGCTATGCTGGAGTATTTCGGAGAAGAGCATGATCAGAAGCCGTGCGGGATCTGCAGTTCCTGCCGTGATGAGAGGGAGCTCACCGATATGACGAGAGACGCCCAGGTCATTTTCTCCTGTATCTACCGGATGAGGGAACGCTTTGGCGTCTCCATGGTGGCTTCTGTGCTTAAAGGATCACAGAATAAGAAAGTGCTTCAATACGGGTTCGATAGCCTACCCACCTACGGCATGATGCGGACACGGACCGAGAAGGAGATCTCGGAATTAATTAATACCTTTGTTGCTGATGGCTATCTGAGCCTGTCGGAGGGTCAGTATCCCGTCGTGCGTCTCCAGCCTGTAGCCGCTGATGTACTGAAAGGGAATCACCAGGTGATGATGCGTGCACCGCTGCCATCCGCTTCTGCCGTTGCCTCCGGCAGTTCCCGGCGCAGAGGGACCTCTTATGATACAAGTCCATCGGCAGTTAATGAGACCGTGTTCGAACAGCTTCGGCTTATTCGTCGTGATCTTGCAGAGCGAGAGAGAGTTCCTTCCTACATTATCTTCAACGATGCCACGCTTCGCGAGATGAGCGTGGTCTGCCCGCAGACGGAAGCGGCAATGCTGAAGATTAAAGGTGTAGGTGAATTGAAATATAAGAAATACGGTCAGCCCTTTCTTGATTTCTTCCAGAATCAAGGCGGCGTACCGGATATGGATACTGACGATTATGTTTAGATAAGTTTATCAATGCTTTGTGTGCATTTTAAAATGGAGTATCTCCCTGCTCTAGCAGCAGCGGAGGGGGCGGAATCGTCCTGAAGAAGCGCAGCGTTCGCCTTTGCTCCCGGATTCCATCACTTAAGGTGATGATCATCAAGGAATCTGGGAGCAACAGCGATCGTAAGGACGATCCGCCCACGAAGCGTTGCACTATGCACCTAGGGATGATCCGTCCAAGCAGCGCCGCACCATGCGCCATACTTTTTTTAAATCAAAAGAAGGTTGTGAACCATGAAAGTTATCCTGTCAACGCTTAACGCCAAGTATATTCATACATCCCTGGCAATCCGCCTGTTAAAGGCGTACAGCGATCATGAATTCGACATTCAGCTAGCCGAATACACCATCAAGGACCCGGCCATGAACATCGTGTCGGATCTGTTCAACAAGAAGCCCGATGTAGTTGGATTCTCCTGTTACATCTGGAATATTGAAGAGACCCTCAAAGTCGTCGAGATTCTGAAGAAAGTGATGCCAGAGGTCACTATCGTCTTAGGTGGACCTGAAGTGTCCTACGATACAGAGTACTGGATGAACCGGGCGAACCATGTTGATTTTATCGTGATGGGAGAAGGAGAAGAGGTATTTCACCGGCTGCTTCAGGAGCTTAGCGGGGAGCGTAAATTCCACTTTGTCTACGGTATTGCCTACCGCAAAGATCAAGAAGTCGTTATTATGCCTGGCCATCCAAAAAGCGATTTGAACACACTCAAGTCACCGCATCGTTTTCAGGAGGACATTCCGAATTTGGGCAAGCGAATTGTATATTTCGAGACAAGCCGAGGTTGTCCCTTCAACTGTCAGTTCTGCCTGTCGAGTATCGAGGTAGGGGTGCGATATTACGATATTGAACGTGTGAAATCGGATATTCTCTATCTGATCAGTAACGGAGCCAAGATTATTAAATTCCTGGACCGTACGTTTAATATTAACAGGGCCTACGCCATGGAGATGTTCCAGTTCCTGATCGAGAATCATCAGGGCTGTATATTCCAGTTTGAGATCACTGCAGATATTATGCGTCCTGAGGTTCTCGAATATCTGGCTGAGAATGCGCCTCCCGGAATCTTCCGATTTGAAATTGGGGTTCAATCCACCAATGATGATACTAATGAGCTGGTCAAGCGCCGTCAGAACTTTACCAAGCTGACGCGGACCGTCACTACGATTAAGAACAGCGGGAAGATTGATCAGCATCTCGATCTGATCGCAGGCCTGCCAGAAGAGAATTATGACTCGTTCCGCCAAACCTTTAACGATGTATTTGATCTGGGTCCGGAGGAGCTGCAGCTCGGCTTCCTTAAGATGCTTCGGGGGACTGGACTTCGGAATGATGCCAAAAAGTACAACTATACCTACATGGACCATGCGCCTTATGAGATTCTGGGTAATAATGTGCTGCCTTTCTCTGACATTGTCAGACTCAAGCGGCTGGAGGATGTACTGGAGAAATATTGGAATGCCCATCGGATGGACAATACCTTGAACTATTTGATGAAGCACGAATTTGACTCCCCGTTCGATTTCTTCCAAGACTTCGGTAATTATTGGGAAGAGCGGGGCTGGCAGCGGATCGGGCATCAGCTTGAGGATTTATTCACGAGACTTCGGGCATTTCTGGATCACCGGGGATTAAAGCGTCCTGAAGTGGTTATGGGGCTTATGCAGCTTGATTATTTCCTGGGTCACAAGTATAAACCGCGTAAGATCTGGTGGGAGACGGGTGTGGATAAAGACCGCAGAAGTACCCACTTCAGAGCGCTGACCGAAAGGCCGGACCAGGTCTCCGGGGATTTTGCGAACTTAGGAGTTCAGGACCGGGAGCTGCAAAAATTTGCAGTGGTGGAGGAGCTTTCATTCCCGCTTCATAAAGTATTGAAGGATCAACCCATCTCGGGTTCAGAGAATGAGAACACTCTGCTAATCGTCCTATATCAGCAAAATGATGCGGAGCTTCCTGTATTCTATACCATGCCGCTGCTCGAGACTGCTGCACTTGACAAGGATTGATTGCCAAGTAGTTTCTTGATTATAGAACAGCCTGTGTTCATTCTTTCAATTCTAGAATTAGAAAAACAGCAAGTCTCCAACCTATGGGAGGCTTGCTGTTTGCGTTTTCGATCTTTGCGGATTCCCCCCAATTTTCGAAAGAACTGAGGTTGGGTCGCGCTGATAGTAGCGTATCGAACGGAACGATTGCGGACAAGCGGCAGCGGTCGCCTTTGTTTCCAGATTTACGCCGCCAAATAACTTCTAATTAAATCTGGAAACAACAGCGAGGGGAGCAACGTTCCGTTCGCGCGGGTAGCACTGAGCACCCGCTTAGCATTTGCTCAAGAACTATGACGGTTAATCCACTCGAGCAGGTCATTCGTCACTTCATCCCGGTTGATTTCGTTCAGCAGTTCATGACGTGCTCCGGGGTACAGTCTAAGTTCCACATCCTGAATCCCAAGGTTATGATACTGTCTATACAGACGGCGAACACCGTCTCCCTTAAGACCGACAGGATCTTCTTCTCCGCTGAACAAATATATCGGCTTGTCTTTTGGGATTAGGGCCATTCGCTCAGGGGTATGAATCTCCAGCAAAAGACGGAAGAAATCCCGGAAGAAGCCAGTGCTGCTTATCGCCCCGCATTCAGGGTCTTCAATGAATTTATCGACTTCCTTCTGATCACGGGTTAACCAGTCAAATGGAGTGCGAACCGGTTTGAATGAACGGTTGTAGGGGCCAAACACAACAGCATTCAGCAGGAGACTGGGATGACGTTCACCCTGCAGCATGATTTGCAGCAGAGCCAGCTTCTCGCCAATTTCCAGCATTCCCCGCTTTCCACAAGTACCTGACAGCATAAATCCTGAATAGTTATCATGACCTGTATACATGACCTTTTGAGTAAGAAAAGACCCCATGCTGTGACCGAGGAGTAGAATCGGGAGATTCGGATGTTTATCCCGAATAACACTTCCCAGTAGAATCATATCGTTCACCATGGCATTGAACCCGTCTCTACCGGGTTTGCCCAGTTCATCCAGGCTTCCTGCTGTCCGGCCATGCCCGCGATGGTCGTTGGCATAGACAATATAGCCTTGCTTCGTAAGTTCCCTGGCAATACGCTCATATCTCTTGGCGGTTTCAGCCATGCCATGCGCAATCTGTATCACCCCGCGAAGGTGGGTCTCCTCCATAGAGGAGGGGAGCCAGTAATAGACATAAATATCCTTACCGTCTGAGCTGAGTAGATTGAAATGATTCGATTCTATAGAGGTCATCCTCCTTCAGCTATAGCTTGGTGGTTCAAGATATGCGCGCAGGTTCGAAAAATTCAATACGTTCCCCATCCGGCCCACTAAAGAAAAAGAACCGGTTCCCGTTAGGAAGTGTACGAATCTCGGGGTCCCGTCCAGATAATCCAAGTTCAGCAATACGGGCGTATTCTCGGTCGATGTAGCTTACCGTGAATGCCAAGTGATTCACACGTCCTTCACTGGCGAGTTCAGGAGCATCCTTAATGTAGACCAGTTCGATCTCTACACTTTCTTGTCCGGGAAAGGAAAGAAAGGCGAGACGAAGGTCTTCTCCAACCTCGCCAATCGTATAGAGCAGTTTGAGTCCAAGTACCCGTTTATAAAATTCAATGGAATCCTCAAGGACAGATACGCGGATTCCGATATGTTCAATCTTGTGTATACTCATATATTAACCTCATTTCTTAATTAGGTATGATCATCCGGAATTATTTTATTTCTTCTCGATGGCAATTAGATATGGCGCCGCAGCTTTCTGCAGCTGCCGGTATATCAATGACTGCCCTGCGGCCTGAGGCAATGCAGCCGCCCATTCCTGCACGACAGCGGCTTCATCTCCCCCGCCAGGATGACCTGGATAAAGAACTGCTGTAATTATTCCTCTAGGGCGAAGCAGCTCCATAGCTGCCTCAAGAGCAGCTATGGTACTGGCAGGTTCGGTAATCAGCGACGGATCGGCACCTTCTGCCGGTAGATAGCCCAGGTTGAACATTACAGCGCCAATGCGGCCATGAAACTTGGGAGGCACAGCCTCTTTCATGTCAGCATGACTGCGGTGCAGCAGAGTTACCTGGGCCATCTTAACCTGGTCCTCCTTGGCCAAACGCTGCTCCGTCAGCCCGAGCGCCTCTGCTTGTACATCAAAGCTGAAGATCTGGCCCTTCCGGCCGCAGGCAAGCGCCAGGAACAGGGTATCTGCGCCAGTACCGGCCGTTGCATCAATGGCTGCGTCTCCAGGCTGAAGACGAGCACCCGTGAGCTGATGGGCCATACTGAGAACGGATTGAAAGCCCATCCTAATGCCCTCTCCAGAATTTACCCTGCCAGGTGTCACGGGCTTTAAGTTCATCGTCTATCGCGTTCAGAACTTCCCACTTCTTTAGACTCCACATCGGTCCAATTAGAAGATCTCTCGGTGCATCTCCGGTAAGCCGGTGGACAATCATTTCGGGAGGGAGGAACTCGAGCGTGTCCACAATGAGCTTCACATATTCATCTTTCTCCAAGAAGCGGAGCAGTCCTGCTTCATATTGTTTCACCATTGGCGTCTTTTTCATTAGGTGAAGCAGGTGGATTTTGATTCCTTGAACGTCAATGCCAGCGACGAATCGTCCCGTATCCAGCATCATTTCATGGCTCTCCTGTGGCAGCCCGTAAATAATATGCGCACAGACCCTGATATTTCGTTTGCGAAGCTTCTGGACTGCCTCCAGGTAACACTGGGTATCATGCGCGCGGTTAATTAGTTGTGAAGTAGATTCATGGACAGTCTGTAGGCCCATTTCCACCCATAGGTAAGTCCGCTCATTAAGTTCTGCAAGATAATCAATAACATCGTCAGGCAGACAGTCTGGACGTGTTGCAATGGACAGGCCCACGACACCGGGCTGCTGAAGGATGACCTCATAATATTCCCGAAGCTCCTCAACCGGGGCATACGTATTGGTATATGCCTGAAAGTAACCGATATACTTCGCGTTTGGCCACTTCAAATGCTGTTTGTCCCGAATGGTACCAAACTGGGTGACGAGATCGTCCCGGCGGCTTCCTGCGAAGTCGCCTGAGCCCCGAGCGCTGCAGAAGGTACAGCCTCCTTTGGCAATGGACCCATCCCGGTTCGGGCAGGTGAACCCGGCATCAAGCATGACTTTGAACACTTTCCCGTCAAAAACCTCTCGCATTTCCGTATTCCATGTATGAAATCTTTTATCTCCCCATAAGGTTGGGGCCGAAGGTATTTGTATACTCATGGTAACTCCTTTGTATTTGAAATGAGCAAAATAGATTATTTCAGTTTGAAAGCTTTTTTCTTATGTTACATTGTATCAAAAAACACAAAAAAAGGGGAACCGGAGGGTGGTTTGTTGAATTCATCTGCCTATTGTGATATTTTAATATCAGTCAGTAACTGAGATAGCTTGCCAGTTTCTGAATGTACTGAACCTTATGAACGTCCTATATGAAGCGGATCCGGCCATAATGCGGATCTTAAGAATCGTTGGACCCCAATTCCAAATATAGTGAAAGAGGAATCCTTGATCGTTTCCAGCGGTCGTTTGGATTCCTTTTTCCATTTCATACAGCCCTTTGGTCTTTACTTTTGGGGCAATCTTAGGCACAATAATGCAGGAGTATCAAATGTTCAATGTGCAAATTGCACATGATAAAGGCGGAGGAATGAGATGCGTTTACGCGGTAGAAAAGGGATACGGGAGAATTTGGAGTCACAGCAGGATATCGTTACACTGGATCCCCGGGAGTATAAAGGACGCTGGTCGGAATGGTTCGGCAATGATAATCCGATCTATATTGAGCTTGGAATGGGTAAAGGACAGTTCATCAGTGGGATGAGCGTGAAATATCCGGATTGCAATTTCATCGGAATGGATATGTATGATGAATTAATCCGCAGGGCAAGTGAGAAAGCGCGTGGAATCTGGAGGGAGCAGGGCGTCGATCAACCAGCTAATGTTAAGCTCGCTCTGGGAAATATTGAGTCATTGGAGGAGTTCTTTGCTCCGGGTGAGGTTGAGCGGGTCTATCTGAATTTCAGCGATCCTTGGCCAAAATCCAGACACGGCCGTCGCCGGTTGACTCATCCGCGCTTCCTGGACAAATACCGCGCCGTTCTGAACGAGAAAGGGGAAATCCATTTCAAGACGGATTCTCTAACTTTGTTTGAATTTTCTTTGAATTCCTTTGCGGCTACCGGACTTCAAATGAATAATATTTCATTAAGCTTGCACCGGGAAGGGATCAATGAGGAGCATGTCATGACCGAGTATGAGACGAAATTTGTCGGACAAGGGATGAACATTTACCGCTGTGAAGTTATGGTGGGAAATGAAGCGCTCCGTAAGTATCATGAGCATAAGATGGATCAATTCTAAATGCTGGGTTTTGAATAAAAGAAGGGGCTCTTCTTTAGTCGGTATGACTAATGAACAGCCCCTTCTTTTTGTTCCAGCAGATCAATGATGGCTTGAGCGCTTTGCATCGGATGATAACGTTTGATCTGTTCAATCACACGTTGCCGGTTGCATTTCACTTCTTCATAATGATCCGTCAGCTGACTAATCCATTCTGTGATCACATGAAGTCCGGTAATTGGCGTTCCCCATCCCTGTGAAGCGAAATACTGGGAATTCTCCTCTTCCTGCCCAGGCAGGGGCTTGTGGAATAGCATAGGAATTCCTTTGGCGAGACCTTCTGAGCAGGTCATTCCGCCAGGCTTGGTAATCAGAAGATCGGAGACCTCCATCAGCTTGTCGATTTCTTTCGTAAAACCCATAAGATGGATATTCGGATGGTTGAACCGTGGGTCGTCCTCCATCTTTTGAAGTGACTTAGTATTGCTGCCAAAGCAGAAGATAAGTTGAATCTCTTCGCGGTAGCGGGCGAGAAGGGTATTTACGGCTTCGTCTTTCATAAAGCCCCAGCCGCCGCCCATCACCAGCACCGTCGGCATATCAGCCAGACCAAATTTGTTCCTTATGTCTTCTTTGCTGTGATGCCGTTCCCAGAAGCTGGGATGAACAGGAATGCCGGTGACCCGGATTCTTGCTTCCTCCACTCCACGCTCAAGCAGCCTGTCTTTGACCTGATTGGTCGAGACCAGATAGCAATCGACTTCCCGGCTCACCCAGGTCCCGTGCGCGTCATAATCCGTAATGACTGTGCATAATGGAACATTAAGCCCGAGCCGCTTCATACGCGAAATTACCGCACTGGGAATCGGATGCGTACATACAATCACATTCGGGCGAATCTGCTTGACCAGCTGCGTGGTATGAGTATAAAAAATCCGATGCAGCGCGAGCGTCGTCAATCGGTTTAATGATTTTTTATAATTGCTGCGGTACATCATTCGTACCAGCCGGGGTTGGGAACTGAGCGTCTTCTTATACGCCGTAATAATTAGTGGAGCCATTCTCGGATTCAAGAAACTTCCAAGCTCAAGGACCTTGGTCTGCACATTTGGCGATACTTTGCGCAAACTGCTCGAAAGCGCATAAGCCGCTTGTGTGTGCCCTGCACCAAACCCTTCGGATAAAAGCAGTACTCTTTGTTTTTGCACGTTAGTTTCACCTTTTCCTGCAAGGTTTTACCATAACCTAACAATATCCCCTTTAAGGCCATAATGCAACCGTGCCTAGTGCGACTCCGGTCCCGATAACAGCTCCAGCGAGTACATCAGAAGGGTAGTGGAGTCCCAGATAGATCCGGGATATGCCTACCAGCATTGCAATGGGAGCGAGTATAAAGGAAGTCACTGGCTCCATTACCATAAATGGCATCGTAACTGAGAAAATAGCTGTAGTGTGGCCTGATGGGAACGAATGATCTGTTAACGGATCACGGAATGTATTTGTACCCGGAAGCGTTAGATAGGGCCTCACCCGAGGGTAAGTCTTTTTGGCTATTGCAACTGGAATATGACTGATGGCCAGAGAGGCAGCTGCTATAAGAGCAGTGTGTCTCCAGGGATCAGGGGTGAAAATCCATAGCAGTATCGTTGCTGCAATTGTAAAGGTTGCTCCTCCCATATGGGTCAGGTAAAAAAGCCAAAAGTTGAGGAAGCTTCCGTGAAGACCGGTATTTATTGCTACAAATAATCGTTGGTCCAGGTGTGTTAGTTTCACAAATAATCGCTGCATACAATCCCTCCGCTTTGGATAGGCCAAACTGATTTAGCCCGAATCATCCCTTATTTATGGAGTGTGGTGTGTAATCCATATAACCAGCGGAAGCTGGCCTGAACAACCCTTAGCAGCAGATTGCCGTTATTTTCAGGATAGAATAATCATATTTTTATTCTACGGCCATTTCAAGGTCAGTTTGTTTTATTTTCTATTTTAGTCGTTGCCCATTTTTGACTTATGAAGGATACACCTACTACAATGATTCAAATGATATCAAAAAAGTTTAAAAAAATATCAGTTTTTCCGTAAACTTTTCCTGATAATTCTCGTTTGATTTAATATAACCTTTACTTTCATCGATTATTTTAGGCAAAGGGGGCAGCTTTAGGAAATAAAAAACGGCAAAATGGATGAAAATAAGACCTAACCGCTATGAATGCAAGGACGAGGTACCGCTGTACCCTGATATAGACATTCTTTGGGCGTAATTTAAACGTAGAAGAGAAATTAGCCTTTTGACAAATCGGGCGAATTCGTAGAGAATCTTAATGTCTGACTATTTGTACCCAGATAAAGATAAGGGACAAATGGAGTTACCATGCTTCACTAAATTAAAAATGGATCAAGGGTCATTAGAAACTGCGATTACAAATTGTAGAGAGAAAAACGTAGTTTAATTTCATGAGGGTTAAAAGGGGGGTACCAGGGAATCATGTTGGATGCCATTCTAGTTGGACTGCAGATTATCCTTGCAGTCATTGGTGTGTATCAATTCGTGTTCTCTTTGTTTGGCATGTACAAGAAAAAGAAGAAGCAGCATTTTCCTCCAACCAAATCCTTCGCTGTCTTAGTAGCAGCGCATAATGAGGAGCAGGTCGTTGGGGCCTTGATGGAGAACTTAAAGCTTCTCAACTATCCACAAGAACTTTACGATGTATTCGTTATTTGTGATAACTGTACGGACGGTACTGCCGATATCGTGCGCAGTCATGATATGAATGCGTGTGTGCGTACCAATCCGAACCTTCGGGGTAAAGGGTATGCCATTGAATGGATGCTGAAAGAACTTTGGAAGATGCCGCGCCAGTACGATGCGGTTGTTATGTTTGACGCTGATAACTTGGCTCATCCAGACTTCCTGAACGAGATGAATAATGATCTCTGCAGCGGTGCTCGCGTGATTCAAGGTTATATTGACACCAAGAATCCTGAAGATTCGTGGGTCACTGCGGCTTATGGAGTATCATACTGGTATGTGAACCGCTTATGGCAGCTGCCTCGTCATAATCTGAAGATGGCTAACTTTCTGGGCGGAACAGGCATGTGCTTTGAGACCGAGCTTTTGAAAGAAATTGGCTGGGGCGCAACCAGTCTTGTAGAAGACCTGGAGTTCACTATGCGCTGTGCGAGCAAAGGGATTTATCCTGTGTTCAACTATGACGCCAAATTGTTCGATGAGAAGCCGCTGACATTCAAGGCTTCCGCGCGCCAGCGTCTGCGCTGGATGCAGGGGCACTTTACCGTAGCACGCCGGTACTTCTTCCCGATGCTCTGGAAGAGTATCAAAGAGAGAAGCATGATCAAGTTTGACCTGGCTCTGTACGCAGTAAATGTCTACATCGTACTTCTGACGTTTTTGCTTACGGCCTTTATCTGGGCAGATCAATCTTTGTTTAATGGACCGCATATCTCAACCATGTACAGTTATCTTCCATTCTGGGTATCACTTCTGGCTATTGCCGGTAATGTGTTTATCTTTTTGGCAGCGATGATCCTGGAGAAGATCACGTATAAGAAAGTTTATCTGTATCTGATTTTGTTCCCGGTTTATCTGTTCTCGTGGTGGCCGATTACGTTCTATGCATTCTTCACACAGAACAACAAGCAGTGGAGCCACACTGAGCATACACGAGTAGTTCGTTTGGAAGAAGTCCAAAGCAAGCAGGGATAACATCCCTGCTTTTTATTTTTTTATTTCTGCTTGACCGGGATGAGTTGTTGTGTTATATTAATCAAGTATTTGCTGTTAGCAAGTTTTTGGATTGCAAGCAGAGGCCCTGGCTTCTCACCTGTCTGACTTCGGTTGGCTGGTTTTGATCCGATGATTTATGAATGTGAATGTTCATGAAGAATTGATGATCAATTATGGGATGCGGGTGGTAACCTGTATCCCTTTTTATTTTGCTTATTTTGGTCAGGATAGTATGGCAACAGACCATTTGGAGGTGGAGAATTATCAGTAAGGAACATTTGATCAATGATGAAATACGGGCGAAGGAAGTTCGTTTGGTTGGTGCAGAAGGTGAGCAAATCGGGATTAAGCCGATTCGTGAAGCTTTGCAGATGGCCATCGATCTGAATCTGGATTTGGTGAATGTAGCGCCGACGGCTAAACCGCCGGTATGCCGGATTATGGACTACGGCAAGTTCCGTTACGAGACACAGAAGAAAGAAAAAGAAGCCCGTAAGAATCAGAAAATCGTCGATATCAAGGAAGTTTGGTTTCGCGCTAATATCGAGGAACATGACTACCAGACGAAACTGCGTAACGTGATCAAATTCTTGAAAGACGGCGACAAAGTGAAATGCTCTGTGCGTTTCCGTGGCCGTGAAATCACACATGCCGATATCGGGAAGAAGATTTTGGACCGCGTCAAGGAAGAAGTTACTGAAATTTCTACCATTGAGCGTCTGCCAAAATTGGAAGGCCGCAGCATGATTATGATTTTGGCACCGAAAAACTAAGCGATAAGCTTACAACCTATAAGGGGGAAGTACCATGCCTAAAATGAAAACTCACAGCAGCCTTAAAGGCCGCTTCAAAATTACTGGAACTGGTAAAGTGAAACGCTACAAAGCAGGCCGTAACCACTTGCTCTCCGGTAAATCCAAAAGCACAAAACGTGTTTTGGCCGGCAATCCAGTTATGTACGCAGGTGACGTTAAACGTTTGAAACAAGGTCTGTCTAATCTTAAGTAGTAGAACACACTTTCTGGGAGGTTTTTTGATATGGCAAGAGTAAAAGGCGGATTCGTCGTTCGTCGTCGTCATAAAAAAGTATTGAAGCTTGCTAAGGGTTATTTCGGTTCTAAACACCGTATTTTCAAAACAGCTAATGAGCAAGTAATGAAATCATTCCTGTATGCATACCGTGACCGTCGTCAAAAGAAACGCGATTTCCGCAGACTGTGGATCGTGCGTATTAACGCGGCAGCTCGTTTGAACGGCTTGTCTTACAGCAAATTGATGCACGGCCTTAAATTGGCTGAAGTGAACATCAACCGCAAGATCCTTGCTGATCTGGCTGTTAATGATCTTACAGCATTCAATTCTTTGGCTGCTGTTGCAAAAGAAAAAATCAACGCGTAAATTGCGTTTTATGTACAGTAACAGGCGTCCCACCCGGGGCGCCTGTTTTCTTTTTTTACAAGGCGAAGGTACAGGCGTTCTTCATATCCGGGGAATATGTTAGGGGGAAGACACTTGGAGGAGGGGAATGCATGAATTCATCCGCAATGAAGAAGGAAGCACAAAAACTGATAGGTAAAAATATCGTGGCTTATAAAAAAGACGGCGGTATGGTTACGGGTAAGCTTGTAAAGATAAGCGGGAATCGTCTTATCCTGGCACCGAAAAAGGGCAAAAAAGTACACACAAAAGCGATTTTGCCGCTGGCCTTGTTTGATTTGCTTGCCATAGGAACTTTGCCATACTCATACGGTTATGGTTATGGTGGTCCAGGCCCTTATGGTGGTGGCTACGGCTATGGCGGCGGGTATGGGTATAACTATGGCTATGGTGGCGGCTACGGCAGCCCATTCATATTCTAGATTAGCCGAGACGGCGGATTTGAACGCAGGGGTTTATTCATTTCATAGCATAGAGATATTGGGATGAACCTCACCATGTCATATCCCAGATTGCGGTAGAACAATCGGGCGCGCTCATTCCCTGCGTCGACCATTACTTTGGCCTTGCTGCACCCACGAGAGGCGGCGAAGCTTTCTGCTTGCGAGAGCAGTGTCTTCCCATGGCGCTTACGCTGCTGCGCGGGTGCAACGGCCATCATGTCAATGTATAATAAATCCCCATGGATCATAAAATGAATAAAGGCACACGGATCATCTTCATAGTCTGGAGAGACAACTAAAGTTACACCCCGGCTCAGTCTCATGGGAAGGTCTTTCCTCACGGCGTCCAGGTCCCCCTTTGACAGGTGCGAATAGGGGACAAGCTCGGTTTCGATCAGCTGGTAAATGACAGGATCATCCTGCTTCGGTCTCCGATAACGGATCATTGCTAATTCTCCTCCTCACCGTACATATTTCTGGGCGGTGTACTCTATCATATGGTGAGGGAGAAAAAGGGTTCCTGAAGATTTCAGGTGAATCGATTTACAAAAAGTGTTGACTATGACACCTAGGAATCATATAATGTTTCTAAACATTTTAACGCGATAACGCGATACGAAATCGGCAATGATGAGGACGAAGTGTTAGGGGCTCTTTTGATCAGAGAGTGGATGGATTTGCTGAAACCACCACCATTATCCCTTAATGACGAGCTCACCTCTGAGCTGTTCTCCTGAAAAGTTCTTCTTACCGGTAATAACCACGCGCGTGGAGAAGAAGAAGCTATTAGGGAGAATCGTAAGGTCTACGTTACGGACCATGGGTAGGGAGAGATCCTTTACTCGCCAAGGCTCGGTTCTGCGAAGATCCGGGTGAACATGGGTGGTACCACGGAAGCGATAACCTTTCGTCCCTCGAAGCAGAAATCTGTTTTGAGTGGCGGAAGGTTTTTTTGATGTTTATAGACGAAGGCTATATGGATGGTAATTTTGAGAGGAGGATGACTGATGGACGCTCGAATTCCAGAGATGCGCTCTACAGAAGAATTGCGTGAGAAATGGATGAAGCCAGAAGTTATTACAGGTTCAGATATTTTGCTCAGAAGCTTGGTGTTGGAAGGTGTCGATTGCGTCTTCGGCTATCCGGGTGGAGCCGTATTATATATTTATGATGCACTGTATGGATTTAACGATTTCCACCACTTGTTGACTAGACATGAACAGGGAGCTATTCATGCAGCAGACGGTTATGCTCGTGCCAGTGGCAAAGTGGGAGTCTGTATCGCAACATCAGGTCCAGGGGCAACGAACCTGGTAACCGGAATCGCGACCGCATATATGGACTCGGTGCCTCTGGTGGTTATCACAGGGAATGTAGCGACAACTTTGATTGGTACAGATGCTTTCCAGGAAGCGGACATCACCGGAATCACGATGCCGATCACGAAGCACAGTTACCTGGTACGTGATGTGAAAGATCTTCCACGCGTGATTCATGAAGCGTTCCATATTGCGAATACAGGACGTAAAGGTCCGGTATTGATTGATATTCCGAAAGACGTTTCGGCGGCCAAGACGCTGTTTAATCCAAGCGAGTCCCTGAATCTTCGTGGATACAATCCAACGGTTCAGCCAAATCGCCTGCAGCTTGAGAAGCTTCAAGCGGCGATCAGTGAAGCTGAGCGTCCAGTAATTCTTGCTGGGGGCGGCGTGATTTACTCCGGTGGTCATGAAGCATTATATGAATTTGTCAACAATACTGGAATTCCGATTACAACCACCTTGCTAGGACTTGGCGCTTTCCCAAGTGGCCATGAACTCTGGATGGGGATGCCGGGTATGCACGGTACATTCACAGCGAACCATGGTATTCAGGAAGCGGATCTGCTTATCAATATCGGCGCTCGCTTCGATGACCGTGTAACTGGAGCTCTGGGAGGCTTTGCTCCACTGGCTAAAATTGTTCATATCGATATTGATCCAGCTGAAATCGGAAAAAATGTACCAGCAGACATTCCGATTGTCGGCGATGCCAAGACGGTACTCGAACTATTGAATCAAAGTCCGGTCTATGCTGAGAAGGCTGATGCATGGAGACAGACAATCCAAGCACGCAAACAGGAGAAGCCGCTGAAATATATTGATTCAGATACAGAGCTCAAACCGCAGTGGGTCATTGAACATTTGAATGAAACCACGCATGGTCAAGCGATTGTAACTACGGATGTAGGTCAGCATCAAATGTGGGCAGCACAGTACTACAAGTTCAATCAACCTCGTTCATGGATTACTTCTGGAGGACTTGGAACGATGGGATTCGGCTTCCCTTCAGCAATTGGTGCCCAAATGGCTCATCCTGAACGCCTGGTTATCTCCATTAATGGAGACGGCGGAATGCAAATGTGCTCGCAAGAGCTTGCGATCTGTGCAATCAACAAGATTCCTGTCAAAATTGTAGTAATCAACAATCAGGTGCTTGGTATGGTACGCCAATGGCAGGAACTGATTTATGACAACCGCTACAGCCACATTGACCTGGCTGGAAGCCCAGACTTTGTGAAGCTGGCTGAAGCTTATGGAGTTAAAGGGCTGCGGGCAACGAACAAGGAAGAAGCCAAGAACATATGGCGGGAAGCTCTGGAGACTCCTGGACCGGTACTGGTTGAGTTCGTAGTGCGTAAAGGAGAAAATGTATATCCGATGGTTACGCAGGGCTCCACCATTGATCAAATGTTAATGGGGGATAGCGAATGATGACTAAAAGCCATGCAATTGCCGTACTAGTAAATGACCAGCCGGGTGTTCTGCAGCGTGTGTCCGGATTGTTCGGACGCAGAGGCTTTAATATTGAAAGTATTACAGTGGGCCAATCCGAGGAGCAAGGCTTATCGCGTATGGTTATTGTCACTCACGGAGATGACAAGACGCTGGAGCAGATTGAGAAGCAGCTGTACAAACTGATTGATGTTATCAAAGTTGTCAATCTCAGCTCCAAGCCAATGGTTGCAAGAGAGCTTGCGCTCATTAAAGTCAAATCGGAGCCATCCGATCGTCCAGAAATAATGGGGCTGGTGGAAACCTTCCGCGCTGCTGTGGTTGATATCGGAACACATAGTCTGATGGTTCAAGTTGTTGGTGACACAGAGAAAATTGATGCTATGATTGAACTGCTGGCTCCATACGGAATCCGGGAGTTGTCCCGGACCGGAGTAACCGCAATGATTCGTGGTAATGCCTAATTTTAAATACGAACGTGTAAATTAAGAACCCGCGCATAATGAGCGGGGGCTTGAAGGGATCAAGGAGGTCCTTTGAAGCACCCGTTCATTATGTGGAGGGTTTATACAATCGGCGATAGCTGAAAGGAACCGAAAGCCAAGAGGGACCGGCAGGCATCGACCAATACTATTTTAGGAGGACGAACGAAAATGGCAGTAACATTGTACTATGAACAAGATGCAGAGCTTAGCCTATTGAAAGGAAAAACTATCGCAATTATTGGATACGGAAGCCAAGGGCATGCTCATGCACAAAACTTGCGTGAAAGCGGACTTAATGTGGTAGTGGGTCTTCGTGAAGGTAAGTCTTTTGATAAAGCCAAAGAAGACGGCTTTGAAGTATTGTCTGTTGCTGAAGCAACTCGCCGTGCGGATGTAGTTCAAATTCTTATGCCAGACGAAACACAAGCTTCTGTGTACAATAGTGAAATTGCTCCTAACCTCAAAAAAGGTGCAGCTCTCCTGTTCGCACACGGATTTAACGTTCATTTCGGTCAAATCGTTCCTTCTAAAGATAACGACGTACTGCTTGTGGCACCTAAATCTCCGGGTCACATGGTTCGCCGTACTTATGTTGAAGGATTTGGTGTTCCAGGACTTATCGCTGTACATCAAGATGCGACTGGACAAGCCAAAGCAATCGGACTTGCTTATGCAAAAGGTATTGGCTGTACACGTGCGGGAGTTATTGAAACTTCATTCCGTGAAGAAACAGAAACTGATTTGTTCGGTGAGCAAGCCGTTCTTTGCGGTGGTGTGAGCGCCCTGATCAAAGCAGGATTTGAAACATTGACAGAAGCTGGATACGCTCCTGAAATGGCATATTTCGAGTGTCTCCATGAATTGAAACTAATCGTAGACCTGATCTATGAAGGTGGTCTGGCTACTATGCGTGATTCCATCTCCAACACAGCTGAATACGGTGACTATGTAACAGGCCCGCGTGTCGTAACTGACGAGACGAAGAAAGCCATGAAAGCTGTTCTTTCTGATATCCAACAAGGTAAATTTGCACGTGACTTCATTCTTGAGAATCAGTCGAACCGTGCATTCTTGACAGCTACCCGTCGTAATGAAGCTAGCCATCCAATTGAGGTTGTTGGTGCAGAGCTTCGTGGATTGATGCACTGGATCAAGAAGTAATAATAATTTATATGCTCGATTTTTCAATGCGGCCATGCCTAAGCGTGAGCCGCATTGAATTTATTCAGTTATATAGAATGAATTAAAGAGATTTGTGGATGTGCTGAACCGCCTTTTTGAGTGAAAAGAATCCACATCTGCACATTTATCTGCGTCCAGACTATAAGAGACTCTTCCGCAGCGTTATCCGCTCGAAGAGTCTCTTGTTATTTTGAGGGATAAAATAACTTATAGTCATAACCTATTACCGTGATAGATTCTATATCTTTGTCTAAGCTATCTAGATATGTTACAACATAATGAGTATGTTATTGGACTGAAACCTAATAAGAGGAGTGAATGGATATGTCAGAAGTGAAGAAGATTGCGGTCATCGCAGGAGATGGAATTGGGCCGGAAGTAGTTGCAGAAGCAGAGAAAGTATTGAAACGCACAGAGGAACTTTTCGGCTACCGTTTTGAAACGGAGCATGCCTTGTTCGGAGGTATTGCTATCGATGAGAAAGGGACCCCGCTTCCACAGGAAACTCTGGACATTTGTAAATCCGCTGACGCTGTATTGCTCGGTGCTGTAGGGGGACCGAAATGGGATACCAATCCGAAGGAGCTTCGCCCTGAGACAGGACTTCTAGGCATTCGTAAAGCGCTGGGTTTGTTCTCCAATCTGCGTCCTGCGGTCGTGTTCGATTGCTTGAAGGATGCTTCCACGCTGAAGCCTGAAGTGCTGGAAGGTACAGATCTCATGGTTGTTCGTGAATTGACAGGCGGTATTTATTTCGGGGAGAAATTCCGCCGCGATACCGAAAATGGTCAGGAAGCTGTAGATACTTGTGCTTATAATGTATCTGAAGTGGAACGTATTGTCCGCCAAGCTTTTGAGATTGCACAGAAACGCCGTAAGAAACTGGCTTCCGTTGACAAAGCTAATGTGCTTGAAACCTCCCGCTTATGGCGTGAAGTCGTTATCCGTGTTGCTCCTGAGTATCCGGACGTGGAACTTGAGCATGTGCTTGTAGACAACTGTGCAATGCAGCTCCTGAGACGCCCATCAAGCTTTGACGTTATCGTAACTGAGAACATGTTCGGAGATATTTTGAGTGACGAAGCAGCGATGCTTACTGGATCCATCGGAATGCTCTCCTCTGCATCTATGGGTGAAGGAAGCTTTGGTCTGTACGAGCCGGTACATGGCTCTGCTCCGGATATCGCTGGGCAGAACATCGCTAACCCGATTGCTACGATCTTGTCGGTAGCGCTCATGTTCCGTTTGACCTTCGGATATGCAGATGCTGCAGATGCGATTGAAGCAGCTGTTGCTGAGGTATTGGATGCAGGTCATCGCACAGGTGATATTGCTGTAGATAAGAGCAAGGCAATCAGCACAACTGCGATGGGTGACCTGATTGTGGCAACAATGAAGAAATAAGAATCAAGGATCAATAATATGTAACAGAATTACTTTATTTATAATTATTATAAAAAAGAAATCCTTCTAATCTTGACTTTGCATTTTACCGATGATACCATTTGTATGTAATCAGAAATTGCATAAGTTGATAAAGGGAACAGCCCCTGGCTTGTTTTCTTACATATTTTTAAAGGAGGATTTTGAAATGGCAGAACGTTTGGTTGGTAGACCCGCTCCGGATTTCGATCTTGAAATTGTGACTGGAGACGGAAAAGAATTTGGACGTGCGAAGTTAACAGATTATCGCGGTAAATGGTTAGTATTCTTCTTCTATCCACTTGACTTTACATTTGTATGCCCAACAGAGATTACAGCACTTAGTGATGCTTATGAGCAATTCAAAGCTCTGGATACTGAAATTCTGGGCGCAAGCACAGACTCTGTACACAGCCATAAAGCTTGGATCAATACGCCTAAAGACAGCAATGGTCTTGGACAATTGAACTTCCCGCTTGCTGCTGACATTACTAAGAGTGTAGCTCGTGAATATGGTATTCTGATCGAGGAAGAAGGCATTGCACTACGCGGTTTGTTCATTATCGATCCAGAAGGAGAGCTTAAATACCAAGTTGTTAACCACAATGATGTTGGACGCAGTGTGGAAGAGACTCTTCGTGTACTTCAAGCTTTGCAATCCGGTGGATTGTGTGCAATGAACTGGAAGCCAGGCGACAAAAACCTGAACGTCTAATTTACAGCTGGACAAGTTATAATAAGGCCCCCTCTCGGTGTATGACACCTAGCGAGGGGGCTTTTTATCCCATGGACCAAGGACTTTTTTCTTAATTATTCAAATCTATGCTACGCTGAAAGGAATTTACATTTCATTTAGCGAATACGTTATAGAAAATCAGGAATAAAGCGCTTCATATTTTGAACCTAACTAAGGAAGGTGAAGGGGAATGAGTTTTTGCTGTGGAGCGAGTATGGTTGGCACGAAAGGAACTTTGAAGCATTATCGTACGCAAGTCCATAATGTTCCCCTACTTTTCTGTCCGGTCTGTCATCGGGTAGAGGTTCATTATAAAGTTGAGAATGAGTATGAGATATTGGCTGAATATGCTCATGATGACGGAGCTGCAGAGGTGGACTTTCAGGATTTTGTAACGGAAGATGAGGAATCTATCTTCGGAAATTGTGTCAATTATGAGAGCGAGGATCCTTTGGATATTGTTCAGAATCAAATTGACATGTCACTGGACCTACTTACTGTAGCGAAGCAGATTGAGGATGAGAAGTGGGAAAGAGAATTGAAGAAACGGCTTGCGGTAATGAGTCAAAGACGTACCAAGCTTATACACAATAAGAGTAAGGGCAGCACAAGATAGTCTCCCGCATAGGGGGACTATCTTTCTTTTTGTTGAAAATGAGATTGAGGCGGGGATATCCCACTTTTTTCGACAGTATCTCTGATTGACGGTTCTCGGCATACTTAATATGATGTATACAGAAGTTTTCTAGGTTTTTCCAATGTTAGACTAGCCCCGCAGAATGTGAGGGAAAGAGAGAAATGTTCGCAGCAGGAGGAAATTTAATCTTCTTTCGTTAGATGATGGAATATTGTCGGATAGGCAGGTACATCATTAATCAGAAAAGGGGGGGTCAACTTGTTGAGTGAATTTCAAGAAACACTGCTTCAGTCAGTTCAAGCATTTCAATCGACCCAACTTGTCAAAAATAAGTATGAGAATGTGCTGCAGCATCTCGATAGCGGTATTCTCCTGTTTGATAGTGACGGTGTTCTAACTTTCATCAATGTTCAGATGGCCAAGCTTCTCGAACTTCCTCGTCAGTCCCTGATTGGCTGTAATCTCCTTCAGCTTCTCCGTCATCCCTATTTAAGCCGTTTCAAGCAGAAGAAGATTGCCAGGATCTACAGGGAGACTATCTTTCACCGCCGTAAATATCATGAATTAATTGATGAATATGGAAGACACTGGCTCATTACCGTTACTTATGGAGATCAGATGGATGGAGATTTCCTGCTCAGTGTAAAGGATGTATCTGATTACAAGCAAATTGAACAGACAGCTTACCAGAACGATAAGCTGGCGATGCTGGGCAAGATTTCGGCTGCGATCGCTCATGAGATACGTAATCCTCTTACCGCAATTCGTGGCTTTATTCAACTTCTGCGTCCACACCTTTTTCAGCTTGGAAAAGATGAATATGCTCGAATTATACTGATGGAAATCGACCGTGCGAACGATATTATTCATGAATTTCTAAATTCCTCAAAGCCCTCAGCCCCCCAAAAGACGGTTGTAAGTGTACCTTCCTTGTTGAAGGATACTCTCCTGCTTAGTGAGAGCGAGGCTCTTATGAAGGGATGCGAGATGAGACTTCATCAGATTAATGAATCTTTTTTTGTATCCATAGATGTCAAACAAATCAAACAAGTAATCTTAAATATTATCAAGAATGCGATGGAAGCTATTGAAGAGGTGGAAGGTGACCACGCAGGAATGATTGAGATAGGTGCGAAGCAAGAAGGGAACTATGTGAATATCTCTATTAAAGATAATGGGAATGGAATGGACAAGACCTTGCTCACACGCTTGTTTGATCCTTTCTTTACCACGAAAGAGAAGGGAACCGGTCTTGGTCTGTCTGTCAGCTATAAGATAATAAAAAATCACGGAGGAACGATTCTGGTGGATAGCATGAAGGGAGAAGGCACTGTATTTATGATATCGCTTCCATTAACACATCAGGTGTGAGAATGGCTTTGATCTAAGTGAATATAGTTCAATTACAGGCGATGTGCGCTAATGCACAGGCGCCTTTTTTGATTGAATATGTCGGGTAACAAGGAATTGTGCTTAATCGGTCAAATAACTTCAGATATAACCTTTACTTTTGCTTTTAGCTTCAAGTAAGATGAATAGTAAAACAGATGAGAGAAGGTACCTTTGCGGATGAAGACGAATAATAGTAAAATTGTCGATTGCACAATACGGGACGGCGGTCTCGTGAATAACTGGGATTTCAGCGTGGAATTCGTTCAACAACTTTATGCAGGCTTAAATGAAGCAGGCGTTGATTATATGGAAATTGGATATAAGAACTCTCCGAAACTGCTGTCTGGAGCTGATTCGGCAGGTCCTTGGCGTTTTCTGAACGATGAATTTCTTCGTGAAGTGATTCCTCAGAAAGGCACAACCAAACTGTCCGCACTCGTTGACATTGGCCGTGTCGATGAGAATGATATCCTGCCCCGCTCAGAAAGCATGCTGGATCTGATTCGAGTGGCTTGTTACATTAAGGATGTGGACAAGGCGCTTCAGCTTGTTCAGACATTCCATGATAGAGGATACGAAACAACACTGAATATTATGGCGTTGTCCAACGTTATGGAGAACGAATTGATTGAAGCCTTTGAAATGATCAATGAGAGTGTTGTGGATGTCGTTTATATTGTGGATTCCTACGGAAGTCTTGACTACAAAGATATGGAATACCTCGTACAGAAGTTCAAGACACATCTTCCTAACAAGCGTCTGGGTGTTCATACCCACAACAATATGCAGCTGGCTTTCTCCAATACACTTGTGGCTGCTCAAAACGGGGTTGAATTCCTGGATGCTTCAGTATATGGGATGGGTCGTGCGGCCGGAAACTGCCCAACTGAGCTTCTCGTAACGCATTTGAAGAATACCCATTACAAGCTTCGCCCAGTACTTGAGGTGCTTGAGAACTTGTTGATTCCACTGCGGGAAAAGGAAGAGTGGGGATATCTGATTCCTTATATGATTACAGGAACATTAGATGAACATCCCCGTTCCGCTATGGCACTTCGTGCCTCAGCAGATAAAGATAAAGTTGTAGGCTTTTATGATAAATTAACGACTCCAGAAGTGAGCTTCGAGAAAAAACAATAGATTGTTCTAAAATCCGGCAGAATTCTGCCGGATTTTTTTGCCAAAAAAGAAGGATAAACGCGAAAGATGTGGAATTGTTTCAGATACGTTGATATTACATCTGGGGGTCAGAAGGCAAATGCAGATCAGAACAGCAGAGAAGATGACAATAATTAAAGGATTGTGTGGACTTGTCGTCATGATCTGGGTGAGCATGATTTCAACTACATCTTTTGGTGGAGCTCAGTTGAAGGAAGTGCTGCAAGGTCTGCTCTTGTCAGTGGGATTCATAGCAGGAGCGATTTGTTTCGCAATATTTGCACAGGGCTGGATTCTATTTACAAACAAGCTGTCCAGACACCGATTATATAGTGCTGTTCTTTTCGCGGTCGTCGGAATTGTTGATGTCTTGTACATGACATCGCTCAGTGGTGTTGACCTGTTTGGATTAGAATTTCAGTCAAATACGCTCATGTGGCTGGTCATGATATCCCATGGAATTGGCTCTGCAGGAGTGCTTTTGATTTTTAGTAGTAATGATAAGGAGGTTGGACGCACCCAGAAGGTTACCGTGCTTGCCATCACCTTATTCTCTGTCGTCATGGGCCTGTATTTAATTGGGCAATTTCAATCCAGCCTTCCAGTGCTGTTTAGCCGTAACGACATGAATTCATGGAAGCTGCTTGGGGGTGCAGGAATTCTGCTCCTTTATATGTCTGGATTGGCCGCTATTTTATATAAGAATCGTGCTGAGCGCTCTACACCCGTTCTGTCGGTTATTAGTGCTTTGATCTTTATGATGATGGGACATTATTTAACTTTTATTTCTGAGCCCCAGCAGTTGGGGATTACACACCTGACAGGCGAGATATTTATGATGCTGTCCTATTATTTTATCCTGGAAGGTGTATACAAGCTTACTATTGAAGAACCAATTCGGTACCAACAGCTGGCTGAAGAGAAGATTGCCTATTTAGCCTACCATGATGATTTAACCGGGCTGCCTAATCGTAGAAAATTGAAGGAGACCCTTCAGGAGCAAATTGAAATTTCACGCATATCAAGGGTTTCGACTGCAGTGATTATCGTAAATATTAATCGTTTTAAAGCTATTAATGACTCTCTTGGATATAGTGCGGGGGACCGTCTTCTCAGCGTTATGGGAGAACGATTAACCCACAGCTGCACTCCAGCTGAAGAAGTATTTCGGATGGGTGAAGATGAGTTTGCCGTTATTGTACCTGGTGTTTCTAATGTCAGTGGTATTCATGACAGAATGGATCAGCTACTTACTGCCTTGGAATCAACCATGGTAATTGAGAATTCAGAATACCATCTCTCCGTTAGTCTTGGCCTGGCCTTATTCCCCGAGGACGGACAAACAGCAGACCAGCTTCTTCAGAATGCAGATATGGCCGTCCATAATGCGAAGGAGCAAGGAATTGAATCCAGCCGATATACCCCTTCCATGCAGGTACAGGTTCAATCCCGTCTTAAACTGGAGAACGACCTGCGTAAAGGAATTGAGCGGCAGGAGTTCTTCCTTGAATTTCAACCGCAGATCCATCTGGATACCGGTAAAATTGTTGGTATGGAGGCACTTGTACGTTGGAATCATCCTCATAGAGGCCTCATTTCCCCTGCGGAATTTATCCCTTTAGCTGAAGAGAGCGGGCTAATTGTCCCACTTGGGGATTGGGTTCTGCGTACGGCATGTATTCAGAATAAAAACTGGCAGATACAGGGTTACGAGCCCATCTGTATCTCCGTCAACTTGTCGATGCGGCAATTTAGGCAATCGCACCTTTCAGAACATATCGGGGACCTTCTCGCCGAGATCGGCCTTGATCCCAAATATCTGGAGCTTGAGATTACGGAAAGTATGACATTTGATAAGGAAACCGCATTTGACCAGTTGCGACGGTTGAAAGAGCTAGGGGTTCATATCAGTATCGATGACTTCGGTACGGGATACAGCTCACTTCATTATTTGAAGAGCCTGCCTATTGATCGATTGAAGATTGACCGTTCTTTTGTAAAAGAAGTGATGGAGGACAATAACGATGCTGCAATTGTATCAACCATTACGTCGATGGCTCACCATCTGAAGCTGAAGGTAACGGCAGAGGGAGTAGAGAGTCAGGAGCAGCTTGAATTTTTGAAGCTTCAGCGCTGTCACGAAGGCCAAGGCTATTTATTTAGTAAGCCTGTTGGTGCCCAAGATATTGAAGCCCGCTTTTTGTGTAGGGAAGCCGTATAATTGTAAAAAAGACTTGCAAAGTGTAAAAGAAAATGATATATTTATTTTTGTCTTTACGAAACATATAGGCAAGATAACGGGACGTAGCTCAGCTTGGTAGAGCACCTGGTTTGGGACCAGGGGGTCGCATGTTCAAATCGTGTCGTCCCGACCATTATCATTTTGCGGGTGTAGTTCAATGGTAGAACTTTAGCCTTCCAAGCTAATAGCGTGGGTTCGATTCCCATCACCCGCTCCATACAAATATTCAGGCCCTTCCTTGCGAAGGGCTTTTTTGTTGTCAATAAATGATGAAATTCATCGCTTTGGGGAATGCTGAAAATATCGGATAAACATAGTTGATAAAGGGGAATAAACGCTTTAAACGAACATAGCAAGTAAGCTTTTTATGTTGAAGCGCTTGCATTCTTTCAAACCCGTAAATTTATTGACCTTTGTTCATTAATGTGTGGATTTTAATCTGGTTTAATTGTATAATTTGGTCGACAGACACGCTTCAAATTTCTAAGGGGGATTATAAACAATGAAAAAGACTTTTAAATTGTCGATCGTCATGCTGCTTGCACTTACTGTAGTACTTGCAGGATGCGGCAACAAAAAAAGTGAAACAAACGGCAGTGCAAGCACTTCCGAAGGTTCATCCAAATCCGATATCAAAATCGGTATGGTTACTGACGTTGGTGGTGTAAACGACAAGTCGTTCAACCAGTCTGCTTGGGAAGGTCTGCAGCAATTACAGAAGGACAAAGGCGTTAAAGCTGAATATTTGCAAAGTACAAAATCAGATGATTACAATACAAACTTGAATAAATTTGTTAAAGGCAAATACGCTTTGACTTGGGGTATTGGCATGAGCCTTGGTGATGCTGTTGGTACTGTTGCTAAACAAAATCCAGATGCCAAGCTTGCGATAATCGATGCAGTAGTGGATGCTCCGAATGTTAAATCGGTAACTTTTGCTGAAAATGAAGGCAGCTTCCTGGTAGGGGTCGTTGCTGGTAAAATGACAAAAACAAATAAAATCGGCTTTGTAGGCGGAATTAAGCTTCCGGTTATCGAGCGTTTCGCAGCAGGATTTAAAGCAGGCGTACTTGCTGTTAACCCAAATGCAGAAGTGAACATCAACTACACAGGTGCATTTGATAAGCCTGATCTGGGTAAAACAGCAGCTGCTACCCAGTACAACAACGGAGCAGATATCATCTTCCAAGCTGCTGGCGGAACAGGTACAGGCGTATTTAACGAAGCTCTTGGCCGTGTGAAGAGCGGACAGAAAGTATGGGTTATCGGCGTAGATAAAGACCAATCCCTGGAATTCCCTGATGTAACTCTGACTTCCATGGTTAAGCGTGTAGATGAAGCGGTTAAGCGTGTCAGTCAGGAAGTTATTGACGGTACATTTAAAGGCGGACAGGAAACTTTGACTTTGAAGGATAATGGTGTAGGTATTCCTGACACTTCCAGCAAAAATGTTCCAGCTGACGTGCTTAAGCTTGTAGATGATTACAAAGCAAAAATCGTTAGCGGCGAAATCAAAGTTCCAGAAAAATAAGATATCAGAGTCAGCATGATCTTTTAGTTTCACATGAACGTTATATAGGCTATATTTATAGGGCAAGGCTGGTTATCTAACTAGCCTTGTTCCCTTGTTAACAAGGTTATTTTTATGTCCTGTCCAGACAATCTTTATGAGAAGGGTGATCTCATGTCAGCAGCGCCTCCGGTTCTGGAGCTAAAGGGAATTACCAAACGGTTTCCTGGTATTGTAGCTAATGACTCCATTAGTTTGAAGCTTAAAAAGGGCGAAATTCATGCGCTACTCGGTGAGAATGGAGCCGGTAAGTCTACTCTGATGAACATTGTGTTCGGGTTGTATCAGCCTGATGAAGGAAGTATTGAAATCAACGGTCAACCTGTACTTATTGATAATCCAAATAAAGCGATTGATCTTGGTATCGGCATGGTCCACCAGCATTTCAAACTAGTGGAACCGTTTACGGTAACCGAGAATATTATTTTGGGCATGGAGCCGCGCAAAGGAATTAATCTCGACTATAAGACGGCGTCGACAAAGATTAAGGCTTTGTCCGAACAATATGGACTCAAGGTGAATCCAAATGCCAAAATTCACGATATTTCTGTAGGTATGCAGCAGCGTGTAGAGATCCTGAAGACACTTTACCGCGGAGCGGATATTCTCATCTTCGATGAGCCGACAGCGGTTCTGACACCACAGGAGATCTCGGAATTGATGGAGATTATGCGGCGGTTGGTTGCTGAAGGCAAATCCATTATTTTGATTACACATAAGCTGAAAGAAATTATGCAGATTTCGGATATCGTTACGATCATCCGCCGCGGTAAAGTAATTGACACAGTGAAGACCTCAGAATCAAGTCCTCATGAGCTGGCAGAGAAGATGGTGGGAAGAAGCGTATCCTTTAAAGTGGACAAGAAGGCGGCTGAGCCGAAGGAAGCAGTACTTCAAGTCGACAATATTTCGGCTAAGAATAAGGACGGAGTATCTGTTCTGGACGGACTTAGCTTGACTCTGAGAGCCGGTGAGATTCTTGGTGTTGCGGGAGTAGATGGCAATGGACAAAGTGAATTGATTGAAGCTTTAACAGGACTCCGCAAGATCGATAGCGGATCCATTAAAGTTCTGAATCAGGAAATCTCCAATATGCCTCCGCGAAAAGTAATTGAAAGCGGTGTGTCCCATATTCCAGAAGACCGTCATAAGCATGGTCTTGTCCTTGATTTCTCGATGAAAGAGAACATGGTGCTTGAGACGTATTATAAAGAGCCTTATAACCGAAAAGGTTTCTTGAATTATGATGCCATCGGAAAGCAGGCAAAACGTCTGATTGAACATTTCGACGTGCGTACTCCAAGCATGGATACCTTGGCAAGATCCCTATCGGGCGGTAACCAGCAGAAAGCGATTATAGCCCGGGAAATAGATAAAAACCCAGATCTCTTGATTGCTGCGCAGCCTACCCGAGGTCTGGACGTAGGTGCGATCGAGTTCGTACAGCGGCAGCTAATCGCACAGCGGGATCAAGGTAAGGCCGTGCTGCTGATTTCGTTTGAATTGGATGAAATTATGAATGTATCTGACCGGATTGTGGTTATCTATGAAGGCCGTATTGTTGGTGAAGTATACCCTGAGTCAACCAATGATCAGGAACTCGGTCTGATGATGGCTGGCAGCACGGCGGGAGGTAAGGCGCATGAGTAAATTGTACAAAATATTTACCGGAAGTATTGTTGTCCCTCTGGTTGCCATTATATTCGGCTTGATCGTCGGAGCGATTATTATGCTTGTGGGCGGTTATGATCCGTTGCTTGCTTATCAATCCCTTTTTGAGCAGGTATTTGGGAATCTATATGATTTTGGGGAGACGCTGCGCGAGATTACACCGCTGATCCTGACGGGTCTTGCAGTTGCGTTTGCCTTTAGAGCAGGTCTATTTAACATCGGCGGTGAAGGCCAATTCATCGTGGGAATGACTGCTGCTACCTTTGTCGGAATCAAAGTGACCGGACTTCCATCCATCATCCATGCTCCTCTCGCGCTTATTGCCGGTGCACTTTGCGGCGGTCTATGGGCTGCAATTGCTGGTTACCTTAAAGCTAAAAGAGGCGTGAATGAGGTTATTACGACGATTATGCTGAACTGGACAGCTTTATATCTGGGGAACTATATCGTAAATACCTTCCTGCTACCAGAAGGAATGGATCATTCGGAAGAAATTCAACCAACCGCTTCGATTTCAATTCAAAGTCTTGTTAGTTTCTTTAATGATGCTCGCATGCACTGGGGGATGCTGCTCGCTGTGCTTGCATCGGTGTTCTTCTATTACTTCTTATGGAAGAGCAAACAGGGCTATGAGCTTCGTGCTGTAGGCTTCAATCCTAATGCTGCTGAGTATGCCGGGATGAATGTGGGGCGTAATGTAGTTAAAGCCATGTTTATCAGTGGTGTGTTCGCGGGACTGGCAGGAGCTGTTCAGGTACTTGGGGTATTTCATTACCAATCGATCATGTCCGGATCGCCGGGGATTGGCTTTGATGGTATCGCTGTGGCCTTGATCGGGATGAACCATCCGTTTGGGATTTTGCTGGGGGGATCATTGTTCGGTATTCTGACTTACGGATCTGCGGGCATGAGCTTTGGTGCAGGTGTTCCGCCAGAATTGATTCGGATTGTCATTGGCTCTATCATCTTCTTCATTGCCGCACAGGGCATCGTACGCTGGGTACTTAAACCTTTTTACTCCAAACGCAAGAAAGAGAAGGTGTTGTAAATGGATTGGGTAACTACTTTAGGCCAGTTGATAAATACGACGCTTGTATTTTCGACAGCTCTAATCTTTGCGGCCTTGGGCGGCATCTTCTCAGAACGTTCAGGGGTAACCAATATTGGTATTGAAGGACTGATGACATTCGGGGCTTTCTCTGCCGCAGTAGCTACTTACTATGCTGAACAGGCTGGCATGGGCGGGGGAGCTCCGTGGGTTGGCCTGGTTGCAGCAATAATTACGGGGATACTTGCTTCATTGATTCATGCTTTGGCCTCGATTACGTTCAAGGCGGACCAGATTATTAGCGGGATTGTTATTAACTTCCTGGCTGCGGGCAGTACATTGTATCTGGTTAAGCTGATTTTCAGTGGTAATGGTGAGACTCCGCTTCTGCAGGTGGTTAGTAAATACCCAATTCCGGGTCTTTCTCAGATTCCGATTATTGGGGAAGGGTTGTTTAATAATTACCCTACAACCTATTTGGCCATAATTCTGGTGTTCGTGGCTTACTATGTTCTCTACAAGACTCCATTTGGTCTGCGTCTGCGTTCTGTGGGTGAGCATCCAAGTGCTGCAGATACTGTAGGGATAAACGTTCGTCGTATGCGTTATATTGGGGTTATGATTAGTGGTGCTCTTGCTGCTCTCGGCGGTGCAACTGTTACATTGACTACAACAAGCACCTTTGCGCATAATACCATCTCAGGTCAGGGCTTTATCGCTATTGCGGCGATGATCTTCGGGAAATGGAATCCAATCGGTGCGTTCGGGGCAGCTGCGTTCTTTGGCTTCTCGCAAGCGATTCGCAGTTATGTTACGCTGTTCTCCTGGTCCAGCCATATTCCAATGGAATTCATCTACATGCTTCCGTATGTGCTGACTATCATCGTATTGGTGGCTGCGGTAGGACGGTCTTCCGCTCCGGCTGCTCTCGGGATTCCTTACGATCCGGGTAAAAGATAACTTAGGTGTATATATCAAAAAAAGCAGAACTTCTAAGAAGTTCTGCTTTTTTTGTGCTCTTTAAATCGATGGCAGCCGTGGTGAATACTAATTAAATGTGGTCCGGTGCAGTCCAGTACGGCTGATTTTAGATGTGGACGGTTTTGACTCGTCCGACTTGTCCATCCTCCAAGCGGACTTTGATCCCATGGGGATGGCTGGGAGAATTCGTTAGAATATCTTTGACAATTCCCCGGGTTAGCTGACCGGTACGCTGATCTTTCTTGAGTACGATATCCACCGTTCGTCCGGGGATGATGTTTTTGCGTTCTGTTCCATTCATACGGGTTCACTGGTCTCCTTTGGGTAGATAACACAAACAATATCATAACGGAAGAGGAATCCAAAGCTTAGGCAGGATTCGACTTGCCAATAGGTGCATGTTTTGCATATAATATTGAACATAAGAATGCAGGATAACCATAATTTGAAATGCTAAGATGGAGAAGAGTAAGCAGTGCCTCTTTACAGGGAGGAAGCGCCGTAAGATTGAGAGCGTTTCTACAGAATCAGGCTGCCGAAGTTCACTCCGGAGCAGCGCCTTGAACCGATGGTCCAGAAGACTATGGCATTAGAGGCTGCCGGCAACGAACCGTTAATTCGATGAGTGAGAGATGTATCTTTCTGATATTGTGCTGTTTTGGTATGGCATCTACGAGGATACGGATCTAACAAGGGTGGTACCACGGTCTTTTCGTCCCTTACGGGAGAGAAGGCTTTTTTTGTTTTTCTCGGGAATTGCGCTCGTCATGTGACGAAGGATTAGGGGTTCGGTATCTTGGGTCTTAAACTTTAAGGAGGTTCATAAATGAAAGAGCGGTTGGAATCGTTAAAAATTGAAGCGTTGGAGCAGCTGAAGGACGTTGCTGATGCCGGACAGCTTAATGATCTGAGAGTGAAGTATTTAGGTAAGAAAGGTGCTCTTACAGAAATTTTGAGAGGTATGGGAGCACTTAGTGCAGAGGAGCGCCCGGTGATCGGGCAGGTCGCTAACGAGGTGCGTTCTGCTATTGAAGAAGTTATTGAGCGTCACCAGCTGGCCTTCCAAAACAAAGAAACCGAACAGAGACTCGCAGCGGAGAAGGTGGATGTTACTCTACCGGGACGCCCGCTTCGCCAGGGCAGTGTTCATCCCCTGAATAAGGTCATTCAGGACATTGAGGATATCTTCATTGGACTTGGATACCGCATTGCGGAAGGTCCTGAAGTAGAGACCGATTATTACAACTTTGAGGCCCTCAACCTGCCGAAGAATCACCCAGCCCGCGATATGCAGGATTCCTTTTACATTACAGAAGACATCCTGATGCGGACACAAACTTCTCCAGTTCAGGTTCGCACAATGGAAGCCATGAAAGGTGAGGTGCCGGTTAAAGTCATTTGCCCAGGTAAGGTCTACCGCCGCGATGATGATGATGCCACCCACTCCTTCCAGTTCAACCAGATTGAAGGTCTGGTCATTGGTAAAGGAATCCGGATGAGTGATCTGAAGGGCACTCTGCTCCAGTTCACTCGCGAAATGTTCGGACCTCAAACACAGATTCGTCTGCGTCCAAGCTTCTTCCCTTTCACGGAACCAAGTGCTGAGGTAGATGTAACCTGTGTGAAATGCGGCGGTTCAGGCTGCCGGATGTGCAAGCATACAGGCTGGCTTGAAATTTTGGGCTGCGGTATGGTTCACCCACGTGTGCTTGAAATGGGCGGTTACGATCCAGAGGAGTATACTGGCTTTGCCTTCGGAATGGGCGTGGAGCGAATTGCGATCCTCAAATACGGCATTGATGACATCCGTCATTTCTACAGCAATGACCTGCGGTTCCTGCAGCAGTTTGCTCGAAACTAATTATCGAAGGGAAGGGACATATTCATGAAAGTATCAACCGAATGGTTGTCTGATTATATATCTTTGGACAATGTAGTCGCGGAGGAATTGGCTGAGCAGATTACACGTTCCGGTATAGAAATTGATTCTGTGGAGAAGAGAAGCCCGGGCGTAAGCCAGGTCGTAGTGGGTTATGTGAAGAGTAAGGAAAAGCACCCCGATGCAGATAAACTTAATGTGTGTATTATTGATGCGGGACTCGGTGAGGACCTTCAAATCGTATGCGGAGCGAAGAATGTGGATGCCGGTCAAAAGGTACCTGTTGCTCTGGTAGGCGCCAAGCTTCCTGGTGGACTTGAGATCAAGAAAGCGAAGCTGCGCGGTGTTGCCTCCCAAGGGATGATCTGCTCTGCCAAGGAACTCGGCCTGAATGAGAAGTTCGTACCGAAAGAGCAGCAGGAAGGTATTCTCGTTCTTCCGGAAAATACTGAAATTGGGGTTCCAATTAACGCCGTGCTCGGTCTGGATGATGAAGTTCTTGACTTTGATCTGACGCCGAACCGTTCGGACTGCCTCAGTATGCTTGGAGCAGCTTATGAAGTTGGTGCTATCCTCGGACGGGAAGTGAAGATTCCTGAGCCGGAGAAGAAGCTGATCGAAATCTCTGAAGCCGCCAGCAATCACATCTCTGTGCATATTAAAGCTCCGGAACTTTGCAACCATTACGCGGTACGGTATTTCTCCAATGTGAAGATTGCTCCTTCACCGCAGTGGATGCAGAATCGTCTTGCGGCAGCCGGTGTTCGTCCCATCAACAACATTGTCGATATCACGAACTATGTCATGATGGAGTATGGTCAACCCCTGCATGCTTTCGATGCGGACCAAATCTCAGGTGGATCCATTGGTGTGCGTCAGGCTGGAGAAGGTGAGACCCTGGTGACTCTGGATGGTCAAGAGCGTAAGCTTGAGGCAGGTGCTTTACTAATCATAGATGGTGAGAATAAGCCCGTCGGCCTTGCCGGTGTAATGGGTGGTCTAAACTCAGAGGTTACCGGAGATACCGTCAATATTATTTTGGAATCGGCTCATTTCGATGGTGGCAGTGTCCGCAAGACCTCCCGTCAGCTCGGCCTTCGGTCCGAGGCTTCCCTTCGTTTCGAGAAAGAAGTTGATCCGAATCGGGTCATCCCTGCACTGAACCGGGCCGCAAGTCTGATCGCGCAGTATGCCGGGGGTACAGTATATCAAGGGATTGTAGAATCCGTAATTAAGGCACCGGAAGAAAAGAAAATTACGCTGTCGCTCAGCAAGCTTAATGGTTATCTGGGAACAGATATCTCCATGCTCGAAGTCAAGACGATCTTCACAAGGCTGAATTTCGAAAGTGCTGAACGTCAAGGGGAAATTGAAGTACTTGTCCCATCACGCCGTGGAGATATTACCCGCGATGTGGATTTGATTGAGGAAGTTGCCCGTCTGTATGGATATGACAATATCCCAACAACCGCAATTGAGGGGCCAACCACAGCTGGTTCTTACACAAGGGAGCAATTTCTCCGCCGGAGCCTTCGCACGTTGTTAACACATGGTGGCTGGCAGGAAGTGATCAGTTACTCGTTCACGCATGAATCTTCCGTTAGCTTGTTCAAAGCTTTGTCAGGGGGAAGCCGCGCTGTAAAGCTGGCTATGCCAATGAGTGAGGACAGAAGCGTGCTTCGTACAAGTACCCTTCCGCAGCTAATTGATATTGCAACCTATAACCGGAATCGTAAGCAGGATAATTTGTCCTTATTTGAAATTGGCAGTGTATTTTGGACGGACGAAGATAAGCTGACCAGACAACCACAGGAACTACCTGTGCTAGGTTTTCTGCTGACTGGTCTTCGCCAGGAGAAGCAGTGGAATATTGCGGCTGAGAAGGTGGACTTCTTCGATCTGAAGGGCGCCATTGAAAGTGTGACCGAATATCTGGGTCTTCGTGACAAGGTTACTTATGTTGCCGATCGTCCGGAAGGCTTCCATCCGGGACGCTCAGCCTCCATTTACTTGAAGGCTGGGGAAGAGAAGATTCGGATTGGGGTACTTGGACAGATGCATCCAAACCTGCAGCGGGATAAAGACCTGGAGGATACTTATGTTGCGGAACTTCTGCTGGAACCTCTGTACCAGCATGCAGTAAGCAATATTGAATACAGCGAGCTGCCAAGATTCCCTTCAGTCGAGAGAGATATTGCAGTGGTTGTGGACAGTGAGGTGGAAGCCGGAGCATTGATTCAGGCGATTCAAGCAACCGCAGGTGAACTGCTTACAGCCATTCAAGTCTTCGACGTGTTCACAGGAAGCAAATTAGGAGATAACAAAAAGAGTGTGGCCATCTCAATGGTATACCGCCATAAGGATCGCACATTGACCGAAGAGGACATTACCACAGTACACGATCGTGTACTTGAAGTGCTGGAACAAACTTTTGCCGCAGAACTTAGAAAATAGCAGGAAATTACAGAAGTCACATCGAATCCTATAGCAAACCAGATTCGATGTGGCTTTTGTACAATAACACATCTTGGACCAGACAGAAGAATTGAAGGAGGTACTTGCTTTGACTAAATCCGATCGAACCAGTGTAACCGTAGAAATTTACGGCACTTCTTATAAAATTGTCGGCAGCAGTGCTGATTATATGAAACAGGTTGCCCGTCAAGTTAATGACCGTATGCATACCATAGCGAAAGCTCATACGCACTTGGATATTCCGCGTATTGCGGTTCTTGCCGCGGTTCATATGGCGGAGGAAGTTGTCAAGATGGATGCCTTGGAGCTGGAGCTTGCTTCCGTATCTGATCAGAAGAGGGTACTTGAAGAGAAGCTTAATGCTCAAGGTAATCTATATAGTGAGCAGCAGATTAAGCTTGGAACCCTTCAAGAATCCTTTAACCGCCTTCAAAGCGAAAAGTCTGGGCTTGAAGAATCATTGAAGAAAGCTAATGAAATTTTGAAAGAAAAGGAAAAAGAAGCACACAATCAGACTGCGCGGATTCAGGAGCTGGAGAAACAGTTAAGTGATGGGCGTGAAAGCCACAGCAGTCTTCAGGAGAAGCTTAGAACAACAGAGCAGTTCTTGAAAAAAGAAAAAGAAGACCGAGCCAAATTGGATGAACAGTACAAACAGTCCCTTCGCAGGGAAGAGACTTCAGCTGTAGAAGTCAAGAAGCTCAAAGAAAACGCGGCTTTGCTTGAAAGTCAGCTTAATCAATCACTTGGAACCTCAAAGGCTGTTCAGCAGAAGGTTACAAGCCTGCAGCATGCCCTTCAGGAAGCTAAGTCGCTTGAAGAACAATTACGTGCAGAGGCTTCCAAGAATGCTCAGGAAGCTGAGTCCAGACAGAAGCTTGCCGAGAAACGGCATGAACAGATCAATCGTCTTGAAGATGAGCTTCTGGAAGCTGCGGAACATAATGAGGCCTTAGAGCAAGGACTGCGAACCTCACAGGATGAAGTGGAGTCTTTGAAGGAGCAGCTGAACAAAGACAAGATTGCCAGCAAGGAAGTAGAGGAAGAGTTAGCCCTGATACAGGGGCAGTACAGCTCTCTTAAAAATTCCTATGAGAATATGCTGCGCCGCGAACAGAAGTCGGAAGAGGCGATACAAGAACTGAAGGTCGAAGGCGATGAGCTGAAACGGCAGCTTCTTGATCTAGAGGAGCAGCTTAAGCAAAATACAGCTCTCGTACAGGAGAGAACGAAGACTTTGGAAGAGGCCGAGAATCGGGAACTGGAATGGCAGATTCGCTGTGAGACTGCAGAAGAGCAGTATAACGCACTTCGTGAAGCAGAGACGGTTCTGCGTCAGCAGTTAGACGATTGGCAGCAGCAGTGTGCCGCTGCAGGAGACACCGCAAATTCACTCGCTGAGGAGAAGTCCAGCCTAGCCTTGGAAAGAGATGAACTGGCTGGCCAGCTGGAAGAGATAGGTGGGCAATTCGAACTGATCTCGCATGAATACCGACTGATGCAGACAGAACGTGAGATGGAGCGGGAGCGTATCCAGAAGATTCAGGAAGAGCACGCCAAGCTAAAAGAAGAGTATGCTAAGTTACAAATGGAGTACAACGAGTGGATCGAGTTAATAGAACAGGACCAGACCTGATCGGATAAATAATACAGAAAAGGACAGCATCAGGGATGCTGTCCTTTCAAATTTAGCTTACAAGTAGAATTGAATAGGAGTTCTTATTCAACAACGATTTTAGCGATCATCTGACTATGTCCTGTACCACACATAACCGAGCAGGAAATATCGAACTCTCCAGCTTCAGTTGGAGTAACCACAGCAGACTCATGCTCGCTATCGAGCTGTAGATTTAGCTTGGGGATTATTACACCATGATTTCCGGATTCGTTCTTGAATACAATCTTGACCGGAACATCTTTTTTTAGGTGATAAACTTGTTGATCGAATTGATAATTAGTAGCTTTGATAACGAGCTCAGCTTTGGGGGTCACATTAGACTCTCCGGCTGAGTTATTGTTAGCTTGGGTGCCGCCGCAGGCGGATAGAATCAATAGGAGCATAGCTGAGAGCAGAAGCGCGATTGTCTTTTTCATCGGTATCCCCTTTTTCGTTAAATTCAATTAAAGCATCAACACTATAATAACTCAAAAGAGGTACGATAGGCGACACAGGCTATGAATGATTCGTGAACTTCAAAGAATGGAATCCGAGAATCCCATATGGTAAAGTTGCAGTTCAAGTAAAGTGTACGCTGGACATTAAAGCAGAATACGAGATATAATTCTTTCAAAACATACTAAAAGTAGGGGATACTCATCAGTAGCGGTCGTAAACATCCAGGAATCAGATTGACATGGAACCGAAGATTGATGAATGGGTATTGGGCATCAGCCATAATCTTATTTGCTGCTCAATGGATATTATATGAAAATCATACACTCTTGTCCCCTGAAAACTACGAGTCAACATTCGAGTTGAGATATCTAGTATCGGATTTCCTAATTCTCTTGTTTCTTGCGGGAAGTGAAGTATTTCTAAGAACCCGGCAGAAGCATATCGATAATATTGTACTTGCTTGCGGGCTAGGTGTAAGTTATCCGGCATTTTATATTCTTTTTCCTATTCTCAACGGAGCTGAAATTATACTGTTCTTACCGGTACTGCTTTCTCTTGTGTTTTTTAGCCGGGGGGCCCTATATACTTCAGGCCTATTCAGCATCCTGTTCTTGAGTCTTAACTATGTATTGGCAGACCCGCATAATCCGAAAGTAGATTGGCTCGGATTTCTAATGACTATCATTTATATTATGCTGGGAATTCTGATTGGGCGAGCAATACTCGAACGCTCTCAGGAGCTCAGAAATAGCATGGAATCCCTAGTGAAGTCAGAGCAGAAGCTTATTGTGGAGAAGGCAATTTCTGATAAGCTCATCAAGATTGATGCGTTGACAGGACTATATAATCATAAGACCTTTCATGAATACCTGGAGAACCTGATTATACATTGTGAAACCAATGGGGTCTCTTTGCATTTGGCTTTAATCGATATTGATAATTTCAAGAAAGTTAATGATACCTACGGCCATTGGGTAGGAGATATCGTCCTGAAAGATGCCGCAGGCTGTATTACGGAGTTATTAAATCCGAACAACTTCGCTGCACGTTATGGAGGAGAAGAATTCGCGGTAATATTTACGGATACAACGGCTGAAGAAGCGGCTGAGCAGGCGGAGCAAATTCGCCAGAGGATTGAGAGCCTGCCTTTGTCCCATTCGAGGGAACAGCCGGTTACCGTTAGTATTGGTGTATGTACCTATCAGCCCGGGAATGGCAAAGAAATATTATTCCGCAATACGGATAATGCCCTTTATACAGCCAAACGAGCCGGGAAGAACCGGGTTGTTTTTCATCAGCCTGTGGAATAATGGAATCTGATCAGATAAAAGAGGCCCCAGTTCCAGGAACTGGGGCTTTGTCTAATTCATAGAGGACTGCTGTGATCTACCGTGAATGGTTGAACGGAGTCGCCTGTGGAGCGAACAGGTCAATAATTCCGATGACCAGGGCGGCAAGCAGAGCCCCGATAATCGTCACGGATACACTCGGAATAATGAACTGTGCAAACCAGATAACTAATGCGCTCGTAAGGAAGCCTACGATTCCCCGGCCAAATGGGGTCACTCGTGTACCTATTACCCCTTCAACAATCCATCCTAAAAGGGCGATTACGATGGCCAGCAGAAGAGCACTGCCAAATCCGCCAACGGTGAAATGTGGAACCAGCCAACCCACAAACATCAGAACTAACGCGGAAACAATGAAGCGGATAATATGTCCAAAAAATTGCACGGGAATAGAGCCTCCTTTCTAATTGATCAACCTACTTCAAATCTCCGGCATTAGGATATACCCTCAGGATTAACTTTATGTGTGATGAGGGTGCTTTTACATATCCTGCCGGCTCAAAATAGCGAAAAGCAAACCAGATCGTTTATAATATATGCATACCCGAGAGGAGTTGTGAACGTCCTTGGACGAGAAAATTTTACAAACTTTAGAATATCGAAAAATCATAAATAAATTAGCAGGCTTCACCCAAACTTCGCTGGGGAAAGAGCGTGCTGAAAGACTACAACCTGTCACCAATCTGGATGACGTTAAGCAGCTTCTTCAGGCCACCGATGAGGCTTTTAAAGTAGATCGGCTTAAAGGGGCTCCTCCTTTTGGCGGAATTGTGGATATCACGATGCCCGTTAAGCGGGCCAGAATTGGGGGAACATTGAATCCCCATGAGCTAATGGGAATATCGACTACCCTATCAGGTGCACGTCGTCTGAAGCGTTATATCTTGAACATTCATGAAGAGGAAGAAGTGCCCCTTCTGTATAATCTTTGCAGTGAGCTTAGTGAGCAGAAGCCTCTGGAGAATGCCATCAAGCTCTGCATTAATGAGAATGCTGAAGTAGTTGATTCTGCAAGTCAGACCCTGGCCCAAATCCGCCGGGAACTACGCGGAGGCGAAGTGAGAATCAGGGAGAAGCTTGATGCTATGATCCGGTCTTCCTCTGTGTCCAAAATGCTTCAGGACCAACTGATTACCATCCGCGGGGACCGGTTCGTTATTCCAGTGAAGGCGGAATACCGTGCGCATTTCGGCGGGATCGTGCACGATCAGTCCGGCTCTGGTGCAACCTTGTTCATTGAACCTGAGTCGATTGTGGCCATGAATAACAAGCTGAAGGAGACCCGGCTGCGGGAAGAAAGAGAAATCGAGGTTATTTTGCAAAAGCTGACAGCTCTTGTGGGTGAACAAACAGAGCTGCTTCAATACGATTGCGATGTGCTTAGCCAGCTTGATTTCATTTTTGCGAAGGCCCGTCTTGCCCGTGAAGTTAAGGGAACGCTTCCTATGATGAATGACCGCGGTTTCATGAAGCTAAAGAAAGGGCGTCATCCGCTTATTCCCATGGATAAGGTCGTTCCGATCGAAGCGGAGCTCGGTAACCAGTACACTTCGATTATTGTAACTGGTCCGAATACGGGGGGGAAGACGGTTACGCTTAAGACGATTGGTCTATTAAGCTTGATGGCGATGTCCGGTTTGTTCGTGCCGGCGGAGGATGGGAGTCAGCTCTGCGTCTTTGATGCCATTTATGCGGATATCGGAGATGAGCAGAGTATTGAGCAGAACTTAAGTACATTCTCCAGTCACATGACCAATATCATCTCGATTCTTAGTAAAATGTCTCCGAAGAGCCTTGTCCTTCTTGATGAGGTGGGAGCAGGAACAGATCCGGCAGAAGGTTCCGCCCTTGCTGTGGCGATCTTGGAGCATATTCATTCACTGGGTTGCCGGATGGTTGCCACCACCCATTACAGTGAGCTGAAGGCCTATGCCTATGAACGGAAAGGCGTCATTAATGCAAGCATGGAGTTTGATGTGAATACACTAAGTCCAACGTATCGGCTGCTCATCGGCGTGCCTGGACGAAGCAACGCGTTCGCGATTGCGGAGCGCCTTGGGCTGCCTGGAAGTATACTTGATTTTGCCCGTGGCGAGGTTAAGGAAGAGGACTTAAGGGTCGAGCACATGATCGCTTCCCTCGAGGAGAACAGGCTTGGGGCAGAGCAAGAGCGCGAGAAGGCGGAGAAGCTTCGCCAGGAGTTGGAAAGCCTTCGCAGCTTACATGAAGCTGAACTGGAAAAGCTCGAGCAGCAGCGTGACAAACGTCTGGAGAAGGCCGAAGCCGATGCCCGGAATATTATTGATAAAGCCAGAAATGAAGCTGAGAAGATTATTGATGACTTAAGGAAGCTTGCCCTGGAAGAAGGAGCTTCCGTTAAGGAGCATAAGCTGATTGCGGCACGCAAGCAGCTGGACGAAGCAGAGCCGGCTAAACGGAAGAAAGCGGCTGCTGTGCGCAAAGCGGCCAAGCAAGTGAGGTCTATCGAACCTGGCGATGAGGTTAAGGTGTACAGCCTGAATCAGAAAGGCCATGTCGTGGAGCTGTCTGGCAAGGAAGCGGTTGTTCAGTTAGGGATCATGAAGATGAAGGTAGCGCTTGATGATCTGGAGCTGATACAGCAGGCTTCAACTGGAGCAGCGGTGCAGCAGCGTACAGTAACGAATCTGAAGAGAACCCGGGATGATCAGACCCGGACCGAGCTGGATCTCAGGGGAGCGAATTTGGAAGAGGCGATAATGGAGGTAGACCGGTTCATTGATGAGGCTTTTCTGAGCAATTTGGGTCAAGTGTATATCATCCATGGTAAAGGAACGGGAATTCTACGTACCGGAATTCAGGAATACCTTCGTAAACATAAAAACGTGAAGAGCTACCGAATCGGCAATTACGGTGAAGGCGGCACAGGGGTAACCGTTGCGGAATTGAAATAACGATGGAGGAGAATGCCTGTTGAAGGAATCCATTGATCGGCTGCTTGAGTATCCAATTGGCATGACTTTAGGGTTGTTCTCGGTAGCTATACTGGAATTAATCGTATTTCTATCCTGCTTTGAGTTCGCGGCCCGTTACCGGTGCTGGGACGAAATCAAGCGTGGAAATATGGCAGCTGCACTGGCTACGGCAGGTAAAATATTTGGAATTTGCAACATCTTTCGTTATTCCGCAGTGCTACATGGAACTATTTACGATTTCATGACCTGGTCCTTCATAGGTACCGTACTGCTGTTCATCT
>RCUK01000330.1_pt1 | contig 47769 bp, 41 predicted proteins | sample 2166381 | NCBI WGS metagenome assembly RCUK01 (sample SAMN09932809, study PRJNA488358) | compost metagenome | isolation source: compost soil in an enriched community | place: Germany: Experimental Botanical Garden | reverse complement strand
TTCATTCAGCTATATAGAGTGCTCTCACTCTGCCGCAGTCTGGTGCATTCCACACTATACTGGGAGAATGAGGCGCTTTTTCGTATGTAAGGGTGTATATCCAAATATGACACAGAAAGCTTGGGATCTTAATGGGAAATAAGCATAATGACGATCGGGCCACTAAATATTGGGACGTAACGGGTACGGATACTACTGCCTGGGGGCAGACCTCTCAGGACACTGATCTAAATGAGGCCATTCAGGAGGCAGCCGCTCTGCTGCGTGCCGGGGAGACGGTAGCCTTCCCGACGGAGACCGTATACGGCCTCGGGGCCGATGCGCGCAGCAATGAAGCTGTGGAGCGGATCTTTGCTGCCAAGGGCCGGCCGTCGGACAACCCTCTCATTGTCCACATCGCTGACCTGTCCCAGCTGAACGAGATTGTTCTGGAAGTGAACGACACGGCCCGGCGGCTTATGGAAGCTTACTGGCCCGGCCCGCTGACTCTGGTGCTGCCAGTCCGCCCCGGTGCTGTCTCACCGCGAGTAACAGCGGGCCTGTCTACCGTGGCCGTGCGTATGCCGGCCCATGACATTGCCCTGCGGCTCATCGCCGCAGCAGGCTGCCCGGTTGCAGCGCCCAGCGCCAACCGGTCCGGACGCCCGAGCCCTACGCTGGCGAGCCACGTGGGCGAGGACCTTGCCGGCCTGATCGGCGGCATCGTGGACGGCGGGCCCACCGGTGTGGGCCTCGAGTCCACCGTAGCCGAGGCCGGCTCGGACGGTACCGTGACCGTGCTGCGCCCCGGCTCGGTCACGGCTGAAGCGCTTGCCCGCGTGGCGGCAAGCGTGCACACCGATCCCGCCCTGCACCGCAGCGGGCGGGAGGAGAACAGCCCGGCGCCGCGCTCGCCGGGCATGAAGTACACGCACTATGCGCCGCGCGGCAGCCTGCGCATTGTGCGTGGGCAGGACCCGGAGGCCGTAGTGGCCCGGGTCCAGGCCGAGCTCGCCGCGGCAGAGGCGCGCGGCGAAGTGACGGGGGTGCTCGCGTATGACGAGCACCTGCACCAGTACCGGGCGAGCATCGTGATCTCGCTCGGCCCGCTGGGTGCGCTGGAGAACGCGGCGCACCGGCTGTATGCGGGGCTGCGCCGCTTCGATGAAGAAGGCGCAACTTTCATGGTAGCCGAGGCCTGCCCCGAAGAGGGGGTTGGACTGGCAGTGATGAATCGCCTGCTTAAAGCCGCGGGGGATGAGGTAATAGACGTATAAGGATCTCTTTTTTTATATCAAAAGTGGACTGTGAATATATTAGCCAAGAGAGGCGGGGATAGCGATGATCCAGATAGGAGTTACCGGATGGGGGGATCATGATGATTTATATCCTGCACGTACGCCTGCTCGGGACAAGCTACGGATCTATGGGCAGCACTTCCCCGTGGTCGAGGTGGACAGCTCCTTCTATGCCATACAATCTCAGGCCAATTTCCAGCGGTGGGTAGATATAACCCCGGAGAATTTCACTTTCTTTGTTAAGGCTTATCAGGGGATGACAGGCCATTCGCGCGGGAAGAACCAGAACTTTGCGGGCCCGGGGGAAATGTTTGAAGCTTTTATTCGATCTATCGATCCTGTGGTGGAAGCAGGCAAGCTGAATGCCATACTCTTTCAGTTTCCGCCCTGGTTCGATTGTACACTGGATAGTATCCGCCGGCTCCGGGCCATCCGTAAGTGGATGGGCGAGCTTCCGCTCGCGATTGAGTTCCGGAACCCAAGCTGGTTCCAGGACGATACCCGGGAGAAGACCGTTCAGTTCATGCGGGAAGAAGGGTGGTTCCATGTGATCTGCGACGAACCTCAGATTGGACATGGCTCGGTTCCGACGGTGCTTGAGCCCGGGGCTCCAGGCAAGACTTTTATCCGGCTGCACGGGAGAAATGCCGCAGGCTGGAAAATGAGCAGTGCTCCGAACTGGCGGGAAATCCGGACGCTGTACCGCTACTCTACGGAAGAGCTTCTGGAGTGGCGTGATCACCTAGATGAACTGCAAAAGAAGGACGCGGGAGATATCTATATGATATTTAACAATAACTCCGGCGGCGATGCGGCAGACAATGCCAAGGAAATGATGACTCTGCTCGGCATGAAGCCAGCGAATAACGCCCCGCGTCAGATGGATTTATTCGGAGAGGCATAAGAGAACACCTGGTTCAGCATGGATGCTGGGCCTTTGTTCTACCTCAAGGACGGATCACCATAAGAATGATGATCAGCACGGTAAGGATATGTACGATTCGATTCAGAACGTTAATTTTGCTGGCCATGGGGAGGTAGCCTTCGGGGATACCTTCCTCTTTGCTCTTCTTGATGAATTTGCTGGCACTCTTCATAGCGGGGTCGAGGAACCCGATGATAAGGATTTCGATGATGACAAATAATACGAGACTGACATTGAGCCACATTTTGGTGAAGCCCGTGTGATCCAGAATCATGAGGAGAATGCCTGTGACTAACAAGGTGATCCCGCCGACTTTAGGGAACTTGTTGATTTTGTCATTCAGATGATAGACGAACCGCAGTTGACTGCTTGTCCGGGCCGAATGGCTGATGACTGGCAGCACAAAGGCTGGCCCGATACCAATGATCGCCGCCAGGACATGGATAAGCACCAAGATACTTTCGACTGCCTCCATTTAGCTAACCCCCTGAGAATTTGTGGATATACCCATACTTACTATCGATATACTAGGATCATGCCTGTTCTAAGCTAATCTTCTTTCGGGTGGTTCACTTGTCCCCGGAAAAGGATAAGCTGTCATGAACCCTGCTTTGTCCGCATAATTTGGTTTTAAGGACGGAATTCGGCGCTGTAGTTACGTCGAGAATTCCGTCAGGACGGAAACTCACGACAACATTAAAGTCGTTATTTCCGTCAGGACGGGCATTCACTACGCGCTAAAGTCGTGATCTCCATTGAGACGGAATACCTCGACAAGTCAAAGTCATTAATTCCGTCAAAATGGAAATCGGTCCAGGAATAAGCTGTGAATTTCATCAACATGGGCACTCACGACATACTTCGTTAGTGAAATTCCGACCAGACGTAATCGTGCGACATACTACAGTCGCGGAATTACGTCCAGACGGAATCCCGCGACAATACTACTGTCGCATAGTTCCGTCCAGACGGAATCCTGCGAGAATACTACGGTCGCAAAATTCCGTCCAGAATTGCGGACATGGGGGAATGATCAATGCATGAAGCAGGCGAACGGTTTGGTGAACTGGCGACGATCGTAATGATGGCGGCAGCTTTAGGGATGGACGCTTTTTCATTGGGGATAGGTATCGGTATGAAGGGTGTACGTCTGCGCGAGGTTCTGCGGATCAGCTTGGTCATTGCTCTTTTTCATATTCTTATGCCGCTGCTGGGCATTTTTACGGGAGAATACTTGGGGATGCTGCTTGGACAGGTAGCCGGATATGTCTCGGGGGGGCTGCTCGTGCTGCTTGGAGCGCATATGATTATAAGCTCTTGGCGGGGGAGTGGAATGCAGGCTGTGAATCCGCGTACCTTCTTGGGGGTGCTGCTGTTCGCCATGAGTGTGAGTGTGGATTCTTTCTCGGTCGGCGTATCGCTAGGGATGTTCCATAGCAATCTGGCACTTACCGTATTAGCTTTTGGCTTATTTGGTGGCTTGATGTCTGTACTGGGCCTTATGCTGGGGCGCAAGGTGAGCCATAGTCTTGGCGATTATGGTGAAGCGGCAGGGGGAGCTGTCCTTCTTGCATTTGGACTGATGTTTATCTTTTGATACAATAGTAGAAAATAGATGCTTGGAGCTAGAGAGTTACCGGAGGTGAAGACACAGGTATGCGGATTTTGTTTGTATGTACAGGAAATACCTGCCGCAGCCCGATGGCTGAAGGCATGCTGCGTAAGCTGGCCAAGGAACATGGTGTGGATGTCGAAGTCCGTTCTGCCGGAGTGTCGGCGGCGGAGGGGGTGCAGATCTCCTACCATGCTGAGGCTGTACTGAGAGAGAATCAGATTCAAGATGACATTACTTCCACACCGCTGCGGGCGGAGCTTACAGAGTGGGCAGATCTAATTCTAACGTTAACTCAGGGACATAAGAGGCAGGTTATTCAGTATTTTCCGGGAACAGCGGGGAAGACTTACACCCTTAAGGAATATGTGGAGGATGATGAGCAGGTTCTGGCGGATATTCGGGAACTGGATAGTCTGCTTGCTTCGAGGCAACTGCAGATGTCTTTAGGACAGCAGGTAAGCGCAGCGGATGGCCAGCGGATGATTGAACTCCGGCAGAGAATACCGGTCTATGATATATCCGATCCTTTCGGCGGTTCCAGAGATGATTACGATCGTACAGCAGCTGAAATCCGAACCGCTCTGGATAAGCTGATGGATATGCTGAAGCAGCGCAAGTCTCATTAATTTGGCTTGCAAAGCGGCTGTGATTGCTATATGATGAAGTTGAAAATTGCAGATCCGATGTGACTGGCGACGAGAGTGGGCTAACCACGATGGAGCATCGGAGTATACGGCCGGTCGCCTGGGCAAAAGAGCACACGCATTCCTTTGATGCGTACTGCTCTTTTTTTCGTTCTCTCTTTCGATTTCTTGTCGGTTTTTAGGTATAATAAGGGCGTTGTGAGCGGGAAGGATGTTGTTTCCTGCGGAATCGGTTCACGATTTGTATCGCTCGGGGCGCACTGTCTATACCTGTGATTGAAATGGGAGGAATGTGTGAATGAATAAAGGCAATGAAGAGCTGTCCATCCGCGAACAAGCGGCTGTTGTATTGTCTGACCTCGCAGAGGCGGCAGGGCTTGGACCCGGTAAGATTGTAGTAGCCGGGGTCAGCACAAGTGAAGTAGCGGGCAAGCGGATCGGCACACATGGAGCCGAGGATATTGCTGCCGAGCTTTATGAAGGGCTTGAGCAGGTTCGGGCCAAATATGGTTTTGAGCTTGTGTTCCAGTGCTGTGAGCACCTCAACCGGGCACTTGTCCTCGAACGCGAGCTATTGGAACGTCTGCGTCTAACCGAAGTTAGCGCGGTTCCGGTTCCCAAAGCAGGCGGCTCTATGGCCGCTGGTGCGTATCGTCGGCTGAAGGAACCCTGCCTTGCTGAGACGATCGAAGCTCATGCCGGGATTGATATCGGCGAGACTATGATCGGTATGCATCTGCGCCGAGTCGCTGTTCCTTTCCGTCCCTCCATCCGGTATGTAGGCGAAGCACGGGTGAATGCGGCATGGAGCCGTCCAAAGCTGATTGGCGGAGAAAGAGCAGTCTACGTTCTGCCACAGGTGCAGGACTCTAATCTTTGTGATTGATCAAGCTGTATAAGATGCAGTTAGAAAAATGACATGCAGGGGAGGCGTAAGGGAGGGGAAGCTTGGAACTGTAGGAGCGAAGGCGATCGCCTACAAGCTTTCTGAAAGAAAGCTACATCGAAAGCGTATGCTTTGTCTCCGGATTTCAACCGTACAATGTGGTACAAAAGAAGAATCTGGAGGCAGGTAACGGCCGAAAGTCCAAGCATTCCCCGTAGTTACGACTGTACCCAAAAGTGTAGAAATCTTAACTGTATCTATAATATTTTAAATTATGGGAGGATGAAGAACATGGAAAATTTGAGAAAGCAAGACCCGGCTGTACTTGAGGCTATGAATTTGGAGCTTAAGCGTCAACGCAACAACATTGAATTGATTGCCTCCGAGAACATTGTAAGTGAAGCGGTTATGGAAGCTCTTGGCTCCGTACTGACGAACAAATACGCTGAAGGTTATCCTGGCAAACGCTTCTACGGTGGATGTGAACATGTTGATATCGTAGAAGATATCGCTCGTGATCGTGCGAAGGAACTGTTCGGTGCAGAGCATGCGAATGTGCAGCCTCACTCTGGCGCTCAGGCGAACATGGCAGTCTACCTGGCCGCGCTTAAGCCTGGAGATACGGTTCTTGGTATGAATCTTGCACACGGGGGTCACCTGACTCACGGTAGCCCGGTTAACGCGTCTGGACTGTTGTACAATTTCGTAGCTTATGGCGTTCAAGAAGATTCATTCACAATCGATTACAATGAACTGCGCAAAGCTGCCTTCAAACACCGTCCGCGTATGATCGTGGCTGGTGCGAGTGCATATCCGCGTATCATTGACTTTGAAGCCATTGCATCGATTGCCAATGATGTAGGCGCATTGTTCTTTGTAGACATGGCCCATATTGCCGGTCTAGTTGCTGCGGGTCTTCATCCAAGCCCGGTACCTCATGCTCATTTTGTTACGACTACTACACACAAAACGCTTCGCGGTCCTCGCGGCGGTATGATTCTGTGTAAGAAAGCCTGGGCTCAGGCTATCGACAAAGCTGTGTTCCCTGGTATTCAGGGCGGTCCTCTGATGCACGTTATTGCTTCTAAAGCTGTGGCTTTGGGTGAAGCGCTGCAGCCGTCGTTCAAGACTTATGCCGAGAATGTCGTGAAGAATGCGAAGCGTTTGGCTGAGACTTTGGTTGAAGAGGGTCTGAACCTCGTATCCGGCGGAACAGACAATCACTTGATGCTGATCGATACCCGCGGCCTGAACATTACTGGACGAGATGCAGAGCATGTCCTCGACTCTATCGGTATTACTGTAAATAAGAACGCCATTCCGTTCGATCCTACAAGTCCATTCGTTACTAGTGGTATTCGTGTGGGTACACCTGCTGCGACTTCCCGCGGTATGGATGAAGAAGCCATGATTGAAATCGGACGAATCATTGCCTTGACGCTGAAATCTCCTGAAGATTCAGCGGTTCTTGAACAGGCTCGTGCAAGAGTAGTGGCCTTGACTGACCGCTATCCGCTGTATCCAGAAATGAAATATTAATCCTTTATGGATCTTTGGTGGCCCCTGCGCTGGACAGTGCAGGGGCCACTTGCTGTATTTATAGGTACATGATGAGTGAGATCAGGTATTTGAGAGGGGCAGCCCGGCAATAATTAAATTGATTTTGTCCGATCTGGTAATTGTGGCTGGAACTGGTGCAATTAAAGGTGAAAATGCCCCAAGGGAGTGATATAATAAACAGGATTTGGCCGCTATTATACAAACACGACTGTATAGAAGTTTATACATACAGGGACAGGCCTCTTAAAGAGAACACAGCAGCAACATAACCGGAGGGACTAACCATGGGAAAATTGGTGATATGTGATCACCCGTTGATTCAACACAAATTGACATTTATTCGCGATATGCGCACGAACACGAAGGATTTTCGTGAACTCGTGGATGAAGTCGCTACTTTGATGGCTTACGAAATTACAAGGGATGTATCGCTGGAATCTATAACCGTACAAACTCCGGTCGCAGAGACCGAGTCGAAGGTGATATCCGGCCGTATGCTGGGCCTTATTCCGATTTTGCGTGCAGGTCTGGGTATGCTGGATGGAGTCCTCAAGCTGCTTCCTGCCGCCAAGGTCGGTCACGTAGGCTTGTTCCGTGATCCTGAGACCCTACAGCCGGTAGAATATTACGTTAAACTTCCTACGGATGTTCAAGAACGCGAACTGATTGTTATAGATCCTATGCTGGCAACCGGAGGTTCAGCGATTGCGGCGATTGAATCCTTGAAGAAGCGGGGCTGTACCCAGATTAAGATGATGAATCTGATCGCAGCGCCGGAAGGGGTTAAGGCGGTTCAGGATGCTCACCCGGATGTAGACATCTATGTGGCAGCGATGGATGAACGCTTAGACGATCACGGGTACATCATTCCAGGTTTGGGAGATGCCGGCGACCGGCTGTACGGAACCAAGTAGCAGCGGCCTCTCATCTACAGCTGCAGGCCTGCAAGTGAGGAGATTAGGTTATCATTAGATAACTTAGGGCAAGAGGGAACCGGCGTATCTTCTTCAGAGAGGATAGATCCGGGTCCGGTTGTTTTTCAGGGAAATAGAAAGGGGTTACAGTTTTGAACAACAAGATTAAAGTGATGACGATTTTTGGTGTAAGACCGGAAGCCATTAAGATGGCCCCACTCATTTTGGAGCTACAGAAGCATCCCGATAAAATTGAATCTATTGTCTGCGTAACAGCCCAGCATCGTGAAATGCTGGATCAGGTGCTTGAGGTATTCCAGATTAATCCGGACTATGACCTGAATGTGATGAAGGAACGCCAGACTTTGAACGAAGTCACCATTCGGGTGCTGCAAGGCCTTGAGGAAGTGCTCAGTCAGGCGAAGCCGGATATTGTACTAGTCCATGGAGATACACTGACGACCTTCCTGGCGAGCTATGCCGCGTTCTTACAGCAGATTCAGGTTGGACATGTTGAAGCCGGACTTCGTACTTGGAATAAGCTCTCTCCATATCCGGAAGAGATGAACCGTCAGCTGACAGGCGTTATAGCGGATCTTCATTTTGCGCCAACCGATTGGTCTGCTGGCAACCTTCGCAAAGAGAATAAGAATGATTCAACCATTTATGTCACAGGCAATACGGTAACAGATGTGTTTCAATATACCGTGAAGTCAGATTACAAGCACCCGGTTTTGGACTGGGCTGAGGGTAAGAGATTGATTCTGATGACGGCACATCGCAGAGAATCCCAAGGAGAGCCGCACCGCAATATCTTTAACGCTGTTCGGAGAATTGCAGACGAGTTCGAGGACATCGCTATTGTCTATCCGGTCCACCCAAGCCCTGCGGTACGGGAACCAGCTTATGAGATTCTGGGTAACCATCCCCGTATCAAGCTGATTGATCCGCTGGACGTTGTGGATCTGCATAATTTCTATCCGCATACGCATCTGATTCTGACAGATTCCGGTGGTTTGCAGGAAGAAGCTCCTTCTTTTGGCGTACCGGTGCTGGTTCTGCGTGACACAACCGAACGTCCAGAAGGGATTGAAGCCGGAACCCTGGAACTGGTAGGAACAGATGAAGAGACGGTGTACAAGCGGACAAGAACCCTGCTGTCCGATCAAGCCGTATACGAGTCGATGAGTCGGGCCGCCAACCCGTATGGGGATGGAAAGGCTTCGGAGAGAATCGTCAAGGCAATTTGTCACCATTTTGGATTCGACGAGCCTCGTCCGGAGAAGTTTCACACAACGTTCACAAATGTATAAGTTATAGTTTGTAAAAGTGAACAGTACAGTATACAGTTGAACTGTACGGATTACGTGGGTTTGGCGAGAAATTGCAGTGACATTTTTCATATTTTCAGGCCTGTTTCCGTAATAATCCGCTAATTGACAAAGTCTCGTGACATTAAGTAAAATTAACTGGGATTATAAGGTTGGGATGATAATGAACAGGCCTGAAAAGCCAAAAAAACCCGGTAATAACAAGGGAAATCCTTTGAAAGCTATGGGGCTCGTCACTACGGTAGGAAGTAGTCTGGCTGCATGTACATTTGGCGGATTTTATGTCGGATCTTGGCTTGATAAGATCTGGAATCTATCGGGAATTGGGACCGCTTTCGGAGTGTTACTAGGACTCTTTGTCGGGGCTGTAAGTATCATTGCCATTATTAAAGCAGTCATGGGGGAAAGTGATGAATGAACTGACCAAATACCGCAGGGTATTAACCATGCTGACACTTTACTTTCTTGCCCTCTGTCTATTGGTCGCCGCATTCCTTCCGTCTTATCGGAGTGTTGCTCTTGGGTTGATTTTGGGGTCGAGCGTTAGCTTCATTAACATCCTTTATTTGGGCTACAAGGTGAAGAAAGTAACGGAGGCGGTAGCTTCCAACAAGGCGGGGAATCGCAGTGGTATGGGATTCGGAGTTCGTGCCGCCCTAAGCATTCTGGCCGTTATGCTTGCTCTCAAAGCACCCGGTTACTTTAATGTAATTGCAGTGGCTGGAAGTTTAGTTTTGGCGCAGTTTCTTATTCTTTTTATCGGCTTTCGATTTTCTCGGAAAGAAAACTGAACGTTTTATCGGAGAAAGGGGTGAGAAAACATGCATGAAGCTCCAATTATTAAATTGGGCGGACTAAATATCGATTTGTCTATCGTCTTAATGTTAATTGTAAGCTGCGTGGTTGTATTTATTATCGCACGCTTGGCCGTTCGCAACCTTTCGGTTGAGAATCCTGGCAAAATGCAAAACTTTTTGGAATGGTTGGTTGAGTTCGTAAGGGGACTTTCGAACAGTACCATGGACTGGAAGAAGGGCAAACCATTTATCTCTCTGGCAATGACACTGATTATGTTTATTTTTGTAAGTAACATGCTCGGTCTGCCTTTCGGGATTGTTACGAAAGTTCACGATGCGGAGAAGGCACAGATTTTTGGCCAACCTCTCGTTTCGGTAACAGAGAAGATGGAATCTATCCACAAACAGCATCCTAACGAAGAGCCGGAAGTGGAAGTGGCTTGGTGGAAATCACCAACTGCGGACGCGAATGCGAGTATGGCCTTGGCTATTATGGTGTTCCTTCTGTCACACGGGCTGGGGATCTTCAAGAACACGAAAGCCTATTTCAAACATTACGTTCATCCATACCCGTATTTCCTTCCAATCAACTTGATTGAGACCTTCTCCAAACCGTTGACGCATGGTATGCGGCTATTCGGTAACATTTTTGCAGGGGAAGTTCTGATCACCGTTATCCTGAGATTGACCTCACTAGGTCCTGTAGGCGGCGTCTTCTCGGTAATCGGCTTGATTGTTTGGCAGGCGTTCAGTATCTTTATCGGTACAATTCAGGCATTTGTATTTACAATGCTGACCCTTCTATACATCTCACAGACTTATGCAGCTGGAGATGATCACTAAATGCATCTTGTTAAGAGCAAGATTTGGTTGTTCTTAGCCGAAATATAAATTTAACAATTACTGAGGAGGACTTAGAAATGGGAGTTATGGCATATATTGCAGCCGCAATCGCGGTAGGTTTGGGCGCACTTGGCGCTGGTATTGGTAACGGTTTGATCGTAAGTAAGACAGTTGAGGGGATCGCTCGTCAACCAGAAGCGAAATCATCTTTGCAAACATTGATGTACATCGGGGTTGCCCTTGTAGAAGCACTTCCAATCATCGGGGTAGTACTTGCGTTCATTTTCTACGGAGCAGCTTAATAATTAAATGCTTAAAGGTTTGGCGGGGAAGGCCACAGTCATCCGCGCCCTTCTTTTTAGACCGGAGCATTTCGAACTATTGAAAGAGGAACCTTACGGCACCGGAAAGGAGTGACAGGTTTGAGTTTACATTGGGAGTCCTTTGTAATTACATTAATCGCGTTTTTGATCTTGTATATCTTGCTCAACAAATATGCTTTCGGCCCGCTCTTCTCCGTAATGGAAAAGCGTCGCGAGCTCGTTCAACAGCAGTTGAGTGAAGCAGCTAACACTCGTGAGCAGGCTACCGTCTACGTCGAGGAGCAGAAGCAAGCCCTCCAGGAAGCACGTCAGCAAGCTTACGAAATTATTGAACAATCGAAGCAAACCAGTGGTAAGCAAGCCGCTCAGATCGTAGAACTGGCCAGATCCGAAGCAGCGCGTCTGAAAGACGAAGCTGTTCGCGATATCCAGAACGAGAAGAACAAAGCGGTAGAGCAGCTGCGCGGAGAAGTCGGTGTGGCTTCCGTGAAAATTGCTTCCAAACTGATTGGCAAGGAAGTTAAGGAAGACAGCGTTCAAGGAGAACTGGTAGATCAGTATCTTAAAGAAGTCGGTGGCAGATCATGAGCCGCGAAACGGTTGTAGCCAAACGTTATGCAAAGGCTTTATATGAAGCTGCCGCACAGGATGGCCGCACACTTGAAGTGGAACAGGAATTAACGGCCGCTGTACAAGCGCTGACTACGGATAAGGAGATTGTGAGTTTCATTGAATCTCCTAACATCTCTGAAGATGCAAAATGGCAGGTGCTTGAGAACAGTCTTCAAGGGAAGCTTTCACAGTCTGTGATTTCCTTCTTGAAGCTTCTTATTGAGCGTGGAAGAGCAGATATTCTGCCCGAGGCACTGGATAGTTACACCAAAATCTCCGGGGATGCGCTCGGTCTAGCCGATGCAACTGTCTATACGACATATTCTCTAGATGAACAGGAGCAGCGCAAGGTAGCTCAGGAATTCGGAGAAATCGTTCATAAGAAAATTCGCGTTCAAAACGTGGTCGATAAAAGTTTGCTTGGCGGTATGAAGGTGGTTATCGGTGACACGCTGTACGATGGCAGTCTTGCCGGTAAATTAGAACGCCTTGAAAAGTCTTTTCGAAGATAAGCACTGAAGATAGGGGTGAAATTCTTGAGTATCAGACCTGAAGAGATCAGTACGCTGATCAAAAGTCAAATCGAACAGTATAAAACGGAAATCGAGGTAGCTGAAGTCGGTACCGTTATTCAAGTAGGTGATGGTATTGCCCGTGTTCACGGACTCGAGAATGCAATGGCAAACGAACTCCTCGAATTTGAAAACGGCGTATTCGGCCTTGCCCTCAACCTTGAGGAAAGCAATGTCGGTGTCGTAATCCTTGGACCTTACAGCGAAATTCGCGAAGGCAGCCAAGTGAAACGTACAGGACAAATCATGCAGGTTCCTGCTGGCGAAGCCTTGCTCGGCCGTGTAGTGAACCCGCTTGGACAACCAATCGATGGTAAAGGTCCGATCGCTACAACCGAATTCCGTCCAGTTGAGAACAACGCACCAGGCGTAATCGACCGTAAATCGGTACATGAGCCAATGCAAACAGGAATTAAAGCGATTGACTCCATGGTTCCAATTGGCCGTGGTCAACGGGAATTGATTATCGGTGACCGCCAAACAGGTAAGACGGCGATTGCTATTGACGCGATCATTAACCAAAAAGGTAACGGTGTTAAATGTATCTACGTCGCTATCGGACAAAAACAATCTACAGTTGTTAACGTGGTTGAGACTCTTCGTCGTCACGGTGCACTTGACTACACCATCGTAGTCAGCGCTTCTGCTTCTGAGCCATCACCACTTCTGTATATTGCTCCCTACGCTGGTGTAGCTATGGCTGAGTATTTCATGTACAAGGGTGAGCATGTTCTCATCATCTATGATGACTTGTCCAAACAAGCTGCGGCATACCGCGAATTGTCCTTGCTGCTTCGTCGTCCACCAGGTCGTGAAGCATTCCCGGGTGACGTATTCTACCTGCACTCCCGTCTGTTGGAGCGTGCGGCTAAGATTAGCGATGAGCTTGGTGGCGGTTCTATTACAGCACTGCCTTTCATCGAGACTCAGGCGTCTGACGTATCTGCCTACATTCCAACGAATGTAATCTCCATCACGGATGGACAGATCTTCCTGGAGTCCGACTTGTTCTACGCGGGTCAACGTCCTGCGATCAACGTAGGTATTTCCGTATCACGTGTCGGTAGTTCCGCACAGATTAAGGCCATGAAGAAAGTCGCCGGTTCACTCCGTCTCGACCTCGCTCAGTACCGCGAGCTTCAAGCCTTCTCCCAGTTCGGTTCTGACCTCGATAAATCTACACAAGCCCGTCTGAACCGTGGTGCACGTCTGATGGAAATTCTGAAGCAAGGGGTTAACCAGCCGCTTCCGGTTGAGAAGCAGGTTATCAGCTTGTATACCGCTGTTAGAGGGTACTTGGATGATATTCCAGTTACAGATATCCGCCGCTTTGAGGGCGAATTCCACAACTTTATGGATAGTCATCATGCAGAGGTTCTGCAATCCATTCGTGATACCAAAGATCTAACTGCAGACAATGAAACAGCACTAAAAGCCGCGATTGAGAAATTCAAAAACGGATTTGCAGTATCGGCTTAATATACAAATGCGCTTAGCTTTGAATATCAAGTTCAAAGCTAAGGTGCATGTTTACAGGAGGTTTGGCTGTTAGCCAATCCCAGGGATATGCTTGCGAAGTAACTTTGGTATCCCAAAGTGAAATGAGGCTTACGAAGCTAGTTTTGGAGCTGCCAAAACTTTGAGGTGGTGAAATCATGGCAAAAGGAATGCGCGAGATAAAGCGTCAAATTAAGAGTATTCAGAGTACCCGCCAAATCACGAAAGCGATGGAGATGGTCGCAGCCGCAAAGCTCCGGAGAGCCCAGGAGAAGGCACAATCCTCTCGTCCGTATGCTGAGAAGCTGAAGGAAGTCGTAGACGGAATTGCTGCTGGTACTACAGGAATCTCACATCCCATGCTCGTTACCCGTCCGGTAAAGAAAACAGCTTATATCGTTATTACTTCCGATGCGGGACTTGCTGGCGGTTACAATGCCAATATGCTCCGTACAGTTATGGATAGAATCAAAGCTAACCATACCTCTAAGGAGGAATACGGGATATTCGTTGTAGGACGTAAGGGTCGTGACTATTTCAGACGGCGCGAGCTTCCAATAGTTGACGAAGTGACTGAACTATCTGATTCTCCTACGTTCGCCGATATCAAGTCTTTGGCTTACTCGGCAGTACGCAGCTTTGAAGATGAGCAGTTCGATGAGGTCTACATCTGCTATAACAAATTCATTAATGCTATTACCCAGGTGCCAACCATTAACCGCCTTCTACCATTTGAAAAGCCGGTCACATCCTCTTCAGGTGCGAAGGCAAGCTACGAGTATGAGCCGTCTCCAGAGAGTGTTCTTCAGGTTCTTCTTCCGAAGTACGCTGAGACGATTATCTACGGAGCTCTGCTCGAAGGTAAAGCAAGTGAGCTTGGGGCCAAGATGACTGCGATGGGTAATGCAACCAAGAATGCAAGCAAGATGATCGGTGAATTGACACTGACCTATAACCGAGCTCGCCAAGCGGCAATCACCCAGGAAATTACGGAGATTGTGGCCGGAGCGAACGCTCAATCCTAATAACTAAGTATCAATGACAGTTTGCGGTTACTCGGCATGAAGGCTTTGGACTAAAGCTTAGCTCCGCAAACTTTGAGGAGGGAAACGAAAGAGATGAGCAAAGGACGCATTGTCAGCATTACGGGTCCGGTTGTCGACGTTGAATTTGATCGTGGTCAACTTCCGGAGATTTTCAATGCCATTAAAATTGAGAAGAAGGATCAGCAGGGAAATGTAAGTAATTTGATCCTTGAAGTTTCCAACCATTTGGGTGACAATCTGGTTCGTTGTATTGCCATGTCTTCTACAGACGGTCTTGTACGTGGAACCGAAGCTGAAGATTTAGGCGCTCCAATCTCTGTACCTGTCGGTGAAGGCACTCTCGGACGTATATTTAACGTTCTGGGTGAGACTATTGACAACAGAGGCGCAGCAGCAACAACTGTTAAGAATCCAATCCATCGTCAGCCGCCAGCTTTCGATGAACTATCTACACAAGCTGAAATTCTTGAAACAGGAATTAAGGTTATTGACCTGCTTGCTCCTTACGCCAAGGGCGGTAAGATCGGCCTCTTCGGTGGTGCGGGTGTAGGTAAGACGGTAACTATTCAAGAACTTATCAATAACATCGCTCAAGAGCACGGCGGTATTTCTGTATTTGCCGGTGTAGGTGAGCGTACTCGTGAAGGTAACGACTTGTACCATGAAATGTCGGATTCCGGCGTTATCAACAAGACGGCGATGGTGTTCGGCCAGATGAATGAACCACCGGGTGCACGTCTTCGCGTTGCGTTGACAGGTCTGACTATGGCTGAGTATTTCCGTGATGAAGAAGGACGCGACGTGCTTCTGTTCATCGATAACATCTTCCGCTTTACCCAAGCGGGTTCTGAAGTATCCGCCCTTCTCGGACGTATGCCTTCAGCGGTAGGTTACCAGCCTACACTCGCTACGGAAATGGGACAATTGCAAGAACGGATTACTTCTACCAAGAAGGGTTCTGTTACTTCGATCCAAGCGATCTACGTTCCTGCGGATGACTATACTGACCCGGCTCCTGCGACAACATTTGCGCACTTGGATGCTACAACGAACTTGGAGCGTAAAATCTCCGAGATGGGTATCTACCCAGCGGTAGATCCGCTCGCATCCAGTTCCCGGATTCTGACTCCAGAGGTTGTGGGTGAAGAGCATTACAACGTTGCCCAAGGCGTCAAACAGCTTTTGGCACGCTATAAAGAGCTTCAAGACATCATCGCGATTCTCGGTATGGATGAGCTTAGTGAGGAAGATAAGTTGATCGTTGGACGTGCCCGTAGAATTCAGCGCTTCCTTTCCCAACCGTTCCACGTGGCGGAAGCATTTAACGGATTCCCAGGTAAATACGTTCCGATTGCGGATACCGTTCGCAGTTTCAGAGAAATTCTTGACGGTAAGCACGATGAGCTTCCAGAGGCTGCCTTCTTGTACGTTGGAGCCATCGAAGAAGCTGTGGAGAAAGCTAAGTCCCTATAAGCCTAATGCCTATTTCATAGGCTTTCCAACTGGCAATAGGATTAAGCAGAGTACGAGACTATCTCTTGGATAGCTGAGATATGTTTATCGATATAGTTTTCCCTGTAGGAAAACTTAGTAGTGCTTACGAAGATAGCTATCATCAGGGTAGCTTTTAGGAGGGTTGCAAGTGAGCACCTTTTTATTAGAAATTGTCACTCCTGAGCACATTGTGTTCTCCCAGCAGGTGGACAGTGTATCCGTACGTGGTGATGAAGGGGAACTGGGAATTTTGGCCGGTCACCTTCCTTTAGTTACACCACTGAAAGTAGCACCTATCATCGTTAAATCGGGAAACACAGCTTTAACTCTAGCTGTCCATGGCGGCTTCGTTGAAGTGCAGAAGGAAAAAGTGATTATTCTGGCCGAAAGCGCAGAAATGTCCAATGACATTGACGTAGAACGTGCCAAAGCAGCGAGAGAGCGCGCTGAACGACGTCTTAGCGCAAGTGGTAACAAGGATCTTGTTGATCACCGCCGTGCGGAACTGGCATTGCAAAGAGCGATTACCCGTATCAACGTCTCTTCGCGGAGCAAGGAATAGAGGAGAAGAAGGGGCATTCCCAAGGTCATGGTGACCGGAGGGAATACCCCTTTTTCTTATGTATAACAATTAGATTATTTTCCTCTTTCTTACATATAATAGATCCTAACCTTTCAACGAATTTAGACAGGAAATCAGAACGGCCGATGAACCAAGCCTCTTGCTTCTGAAATTAAATTGGCATCGAGCGGTTGAAGAATGTGGTTGTTCACCCGGACACCAGAGCCCAGATGAACTTCGGATACACCCGAGCTCTGCAAAAAATCAGCAAGTGTATGTACAGTTAGTCCGGCACCGGCAATGACACGAAGATGTCCTGCCTCGATTGCCAAATGCTGGAGACGATGTAGAGTATCTGCTGCCTCAGTAACAGAAGGCTTAGCTCCTGAAGTTAGAACATGGGTAACTTCAGGAAAGCGGCTTAACGTCATAAGCGCCTCCTCCTGATCCAGAACCTCATCGAATGCACGGTGAAAGGTAACAGGAAGGCCGTCAGCCGCCTCAATGAATCTTTGCAGAAGCTCCTCATCGACCTTCCGCTCGGGCGTGAGTGCACCAAATACAAGTCCATCAATTCCTAAGCGGTTAAACAACCTGGCGTCTCTAATTATGGTCTGGACGTCATCAGCATCATAACAGAAATGGCGACTGTGAGGCCGAACCATAATACGCATATCAATACTGCTGTGTTCCCGGATCTCTTCTACAAGACCCAGACTAGGTGTTAGTCCGCCTTCTGCGGGGGCTGTAATGACCTCAATCCGATCGGCCCCGGCTGCATGGGCAATTTTTGCGTCGGCAAGGGTATATGCAATGATCTCAAGTTTCATAATGTTTCCCCCGTAGTTACTGTGTGGTAGTATATATACTTATGTCATCCTCATTCTTAATTATATTGAAAATGAAGCTGAAGTTATACTTTGTAAAATAAATCGCTTTCATGTGACAAAATTTGAAAAAGGTTGAAAAAAGCTGGATTATTGCAAGCTTGGCAAGTATGATATAGAAGGTCTTTGTTTTTGTAAAATTTAAATTAAAAAATTGCGCAAATCCTGTGATTAAGGTGAAGGAACTACAGTCTTCAGTTTATCTCACAAATAACCGATATAATTTATGGTGTGATTAACCGTTTTTAGGTTGCCCGCATAAATTATAAGCGTACCCGAGGAGGAATCCAAGTGGATTCAAATACGGTGAGCCAATTGCCGTCAAGCGTAGCTGTGGGTGGTCTGACAGCTATCATCGTATCGCTGGTTAGCATTGCAGTAGCTTTTTGGGCGCTGCAGAATTTAAAGCTGGATTTGGTTGTACGCAACCCAAAAGGACCTCAAGGCAAGCTGCTTCAACTATTGCTGGCGGTTGTTTTGGGGCATTTCGTTGCTTCTTTTGTGCTGGATTACTGGGGTTACACTCGGATGCTTCGATACCTGTTTTAATATTCAGGCGTTTGGTTATATCTCTCATAGGAATTATTCAGTGAGTGTGAAATGTCGAATAACATCGAAACATTGTGTTAACAATGGAAATATGGATCTTATGCTCCGTAATTTTATCCCCTGTATGGTAAGAGAATATTGTTTTTAAGCGTAGATGGGCTTTTTCAGGTTACAGCGCTAAACGATGTTCTTATGTTAACAAACTCTTGAGCCATGTAAATAAACCATGTTATCATGAAACTTAGTGAATTAGCGGGATACTTTTTTCAAATGTTTGAAAAAAGAGAAAATGAACGCGCGGAGGGAACCAAGATGAGCAAATTTATCGTCCGCGGTGGCAATGTGTTGACCGGGAACGTCAAAGTCAGCGGAGCTAAGAACTCAGTGCTGCCCATTATCGCAGCCTCTTTGTTGGGTGAAGAAGGGGTCAGCATCATAAGAGATGCACCACCACTTGATGATGTGATGACGATTAATAAAGTATTAGAATATCTAGGAGCTGCTGTTACATACGAGCAGGAAGTGATCACGGTAGATGCGCAGAAACTCGTATCCTGTGAAGCTCCCTATGAGTGGGTACGCAAAATGCGGGCATCTTTCCTGGTCATGGGACCCCTGCTTACACGCATGGGACATACAAGAATTTCACTCCCTGGCGGTTGCGCCATAGGGACTAGACCGATCGACCAACATCTTAAGGGCTTTGAGGCTATGGGAGCCGAGATTAATCTGGGTCAAGGCTACATTGAAGCAAAGTCCGAGGGCAGACTTCGCGGTGCGAAGATCTACCTGGATGTGGCCAGCGTTGGAGCTACGGAGAACATTATGATGGCGGCTACGCTAGCAGAAGGTACAACCATTATCGAAAATGCAGCGAAAGAGCCGGAAATTGTCGATCTTGCGAATTACCTTACCAGCATGGGCGCAATCATTCGTGGTGCGGGAACAGGGGTCATCCGCATTGAAGGCGTCGAGAAGCTGCATGGTGTAGATCATACGGTAATTCCTGACCGTGTTGAGGCAGGAACTTATATGATCGCAGCAGCAATTACAGGTGGCGATGTTTTCGTAGAAGGTGCGATTGCGGACCATCTTGGACCTGTAATCTCCAAGCTTGAAGAGATGGGCGTTGATGTGGATGTTCAAGAGAATGGGGTTCGCGTAACGGCGAACAAACCGCTGCGCTCTGTAGATGTGAAGACACTTCCTTATCCGGGCTTCCCAACAGATATGCAGTCTCAGATGATGGCCCTTCTGCTTAAATCTGAAGGTACCAGCGTGGTAGCGGAGACGGTATTTGAGAATCGCTTCATGCATGTGGAACAATTCAGCTTGATGAATGCCGAGATTAAGGTAGAAGGCCGCAGTGCGATTGTTACAGGCGGCTCGAATCTGAAGGGCGCTAAAGTCTGTGCTACAGATCTTCGTGCCGGTGCTGCACTTATCATCGCCGGACTCGTAGCTGAAGGTACAACCGAAGTAAGTGGTACACACCACATCGATCGGGGTTACGTGAACTTGGCGGAGAAGCTGCAAGGACTTGGAGCCAACATTTGGCGCGTATCCATGGACGAAGAAGTAAAAGCGTCAAGCAGCGGGAAGGCTTCAACTGTTCAAGAAGAGTTGGGTATTTTCAAAGTACAGCCAACACTCGCGTAAAATTTCATCCTAATATAGGAAGGACTTCTGCCTAAGGGCAGGGGTCCTTTTTCATTTGCATAAGCGTACTGAAGTTCCTAGTGATTCGATTCTTCTTGATAGCTGGATAATACGGGTTCTACCTCCTGATCAAAACTCATATCTATAAGTATATTGGCGAAAAGATATAACGAGTAAAAGCTAGAAAGACCTGACCGAACAATTCGGATCAGGCCGGGTAAATTACTAGTTAGGTGATGGAGGTCATAAGCAGCATGAAGGAGAAGAGAGCTTCTATAAAAGTAACATTAACGCCTGGTTACCAATCAGGACTCAGGGAAACTTTCCTAAATGATATAAAAGCAGGTGAAAACGGCCTTCAACTCGAGGAGCATCTGCCCGCAGCAGTCGGAGAAAAGAGTCGGCCTATTCCCTCGGCTGGACAGCGCCAAAGGTCTGCTGGTGTCCAGTCCAAAGCGGGAGCGGCTAGAGGTGAGCTTGCTGGACGGAGGGAAGTAGAGAGTGAGCAGGCACAGCAGAATGCGGCAAGGAGTGAGTCGGTAAACTCGAATCCCGCGAAAGATGGACACGTGAAGCCGAGTAAGGCGAAGAATGTGCAGGAGCGGTGGAGTGGAGCGAAGAGTGAACGACTACGGCAGAGCCCGGTGGGGAATGAGCAGGCACGGCGGAGTGAAGCGGGGAGTCAGCGAGCATGGCAAATGGAAGTAGAGAGTGAGCAGGCACCGAAGAATGCGGCAAGGAGTGAGTCGGTAAACCCGAGTGCGGCGGGAGATGGACCCGTGAAGTCGAGTAAGGCGAAGAATGAGCGGGCACAGCGGAGTGAGCTGGGAAGTCAGCGAGCATGGCAAAGTGGCATAGAGTATGAACTAGCTGAGCAAAGGACGGAGAGAAATGAGCCGCCCCGGCATTCTATGGCCGGAACGCCCAGCGCTTCGCTAGCTGGGCGAACGGGCCCCGGCACCGCGGCTGTGCCAGCGGGGCCTGCGGCACCACCGCGGGCCCCGCAGGATGCGGGCCCGCTGCAGCTCCGCCCGCCGGGCGTGCTTACGCCGCCGCCCGGCGCGGACGAGCCGTCCCGCACTCGCATTCGCGTGCGGGGCATGGCCCGCGGTCCTATCTTCCGCAGATTCGGAAGAAAGGACCGCCAGATCTTGGCCGCCGCGGCTGTGCTGACGGCGGCGGCCCTGGTGCTGCCCGCGCTGGTTACGCTCCTGCGCGGGGGCCACTCCCCCGGCGCGGTGCCGCAGCCCGCGCCGGTCCGGGTTCCGGCGAAGCCGGTGCCAGCGCCGGCCGCCCAGCCGCAGGCGGACAAGACGCCGGTCCGAGTCTATCTCTCGAAGACCGGCATGGTTGAGACGATTCCGCTCGAGGAGTATGTGGCTGGCGTGCTTGCAGCAGAAATGCCAGCCACCTTCGAGCTGGAGGCACTTAAGGCTCAGGCTATCGCCGCGCGGACATTTATCGTGCGCCGGCTGACCGATGGTGATGTCAGCGGCGTACCGGGCGGGGCTGCCAACGTGACGGATACCGTGGCTCACCAGGCCTATCTCTCACGGGCCGCACTGGCGAAATGGAAGACTGATGGCGAGGCTGACAAGTTAGCCAAGATCAAGAAGGCGGTACAGGATACAACCGGTACCATTATGACCTATCAAGGCAAGCCCATCACGGCTTCCTTTTTCTCCGCGAGCAGCGGGTATACCGAGAATTCGGAAGAATACTGGAATCAGAAGATTCCTTATCTTCGCAGTGTGGCAAGTCCGTGGGATGCGAAGCTGGACCCAACCTATAAGGAGACTGTCACTTTGAAGCTCAGCAGCGTGTTCCACAAGCTCGGACTTAACCAGCCAAGCGTGCCTGCATCATCAGGTCAGAGCCAGAATAGCGGGAACCTCTTTGAGATCCTGTCTAGTACAACCGGACATAGAGTCAAGGAAGCGGAGATAGGCGGGAAGAAGTTTAGCGGAAGAGAGATCCGGGAGAAGCTGGGCCTGCGCTCAAGCCAATTTCGTTTTGATATAGTAGGAGATGAGGTCAAGATAACAACCTTCGGGTATGGGCATGGCGTAGGAATGAGCCAGTGGGGAGCCAATGGAATGGCCCAGGCAGGCTACACGGTAACCCAGATTCTCAAGCACTATTATACGGGGATTTCCTTTGACCAAGCCTCCAAGCTGCTGCCTAAAGAATAAGGCGGACCTTACGTAAGTGTTGGTTCTATAAAGGTTTAACAATTATAATAGACCACCCTGAAATATTTTCCAAAAAAATAGTATAGCCGAAGTATAAAAGAGTTGTCCCCGGTAACACTGGTTACTGAGGTGATAAACTATGAATGATCAAAATCAAAAGAATCAAAAGAGTGAGGAATCTCCTAAAATTGGATTGGGAGAGCCAGTAGTACAGGCGTCCTCATGGAAAAGGCTGTTGTCAAGAAAGTGGGTATACCCAGCAGCATACATGGCCACCGCGGCAATCATACTAACCTTAGTGTGGGTCTACCAGGATGCCAGCCATAAGCCGCAGGTCAAAGAAACAGCGGGGGTAGCCACGAATGTGGACAACACACCGGTTGTGGATTCAAGCAAGACCGAGGAGAGTAAATCCGTACCTACTGTTGCAACGCCGGAAGATCTCGTATGGCCGGTGGCGAACGCCGCCGATGTCACTGTCGTTAAGCCGTTCTATGACAAAGATGCTTCAGCCGAAGACCATGTTGCTGCGATCGTGAAGTACAACGATACGTTTATCCCGAACACAGGCATTGATCTGGCGCGCGGGGACAACAAGACTTTTGAAGTCAAAGCAGCCTTGAGCGGTAAAGTTACTCGCGTGGAGCAGACTCCGTTGTCTGGTTATGTGGTGGAGATCACGAATGCGAGCAATCTGAAGACCGTTTATGAAAGCTTGGCGGATGTCAAAGTGAAGAAAGATGCCGAAGTGAAACAAGGCGATACACTGGCTAGCGCCGGACGTAGTGAGCTGGAAAAGGATCTTGGCAATCATGTTCACTTTGCTGTATATGAGAACGGTACGCCGGTGAACCCGTCAACACTTCTTCCACAAAAATAATTGCCTTATCCTAAAGGGACCTGTCCATAAGAGATAAACCCTTATTGCATAAGGTCCGCACCCAGGCGGGGAATCGTAAGATTCCTCGTCTTTTTCCTGTGTTAGCATAAAAAATTGCCCATCGTAAGGCTTGTCAGGCTTGGAAACAAAGAATATATGGGCACGCCCCTCATATACTGTACCAAACTATCTCGAGTTGGGAGGCGGGAGCGTGCATGATTACATCAAGGAACGTACCATTAAGATAGGCCGCTGCATCGTGGAGACGAGGCATACAGTAAGAACGATCGCCAAGGAATTTGGCGTGTCCAAGAGCACGGTGCATAAGGACCTGACCGAACGGCTTCCGGAGATCAACCCGGATCTGGCTGACCAGGTGAAGCATATTTTGGAGTACCACAAGTCTATTCGGCATCTGCGCGGGGGAGAGGCGACCAAAATTAAGTATAAAAAAACAACACCCTCCAAACGCGAGGTAATCTCGGCAGTAAATTAGTCCTAATTTTGTATTCCTAACGTCACAGGTTGCTTGAGACATTAATTTCATTGAATCGACAAGATAACAGCTGGTTTCCTTCTAAAAAAGACAGGATTGTGATTGAATACGTCCCCCAAAGTGTGATATTTTTAAATATGGTACGAGAATGCGGGTAATTTATCCATTCATCCCGAAATTTAGCTATACAGAACGGACTTAAGATGTGTTTTTTCTGGTCTTTTTTGTAAAACTAACGGATTTTCTGTCGAATACGGGTTACCATAGATGAGGATTTCTTTTACCATTTAAAATACGCTTTGGGGGAGCTTTGTAATGATGAGCAAGGATATCGGAATTGACTTGGGCACGGCGAATGTGCTTATCCATGTAAAAGGGAAAGGTGTAGTGCTCGACGAGCCTTCGGTAGTGACCATTGAGAGCGATACCAAGCGTGTGCTTGCTGTCGGCGAAGATGCAAGACGGATGGTAGGTAGAACACCAGGGAACATTGTAGCGATCCGTCCGCTTAAGGATGGAGTCATTGCGGATTTCGAAATTACGGAAACGATGCTGAAGTATTTCATCAACCGTGTTGGCGGCAAGAGCTGGTATAGTCACCCCCGAATTCTCATCTGTGCCCCAACGAACATTACCTCGGTTGAGCAAAAGGCGATCCGTGAGGCCGCTGAGCGCAGCGGGGCCAAGGAAGTCTACTTGGAAGAAGAGCCGAAGGCAGCTGCCATCGGTGCAGGAATGGATATTTATGAACCGAGCGGGAATATGGTTGTAGATATTGGAGGCGGTACGACAGACGTAGCGGTTCTCTCTATGGGAGACATCGTCACCGCGTCTTCAATTAAGATGGCAGGCGACAAATTCGATGCGGCCATCATTCGTTATATCAAAACAAAGTACAAGCTGTTAATTGGCGAGCGTACAGCTGAGGATATCAAGATCGGGATCGGAACCGTTCGTCCTGGCGGCCGTCAGGCTGAACTCGACATTCGGGGAAGAGACATGGTATCGGGACTTCCGCTTACCATCACGATTTCTTCTGCAGAGGTACAGGAAGCTCTATGGGAGCCCGTGTCTTCGATCGTTGCGGCAGCAAAATCAGTCTTGGAGCGCACTCCGCCGGAACTATCTGCGGACATTATCGACCGCGGGGTGATTTTGACTGGCGGGGGCGCTCTGCTGAACGGATTGGACGAGCTTTTGGCCGAAGAACTCCGCGTACCCGTAGTCATTGCCGAAGATCCGATGCACTGCGTCGTGAAGGGCACAGGACTCATGCTGGATAATTTGGACAAAGTCATTAAGAAAAAGTTCTAACCATCCGATATAAACTTAAGAACCTTCTTGCCCTACGGGCAATTGGAATATAGATCATTTACATCATGATTTGTCCTGACCTTAAGCCTCATTTGGACGAAAATAATCAGACATAAATAAGCCAACAGAATATAGGCTTAAAGTAAAACTAACCATGTTTGACTTGTTAGAAACAGGTAGTTTATTACAGTGGTAGTGGCAAGATTCGTACACAGTATCGAAGAAAGCTGACCCACAAAATTTTCGCCTAGCAATTAGACGATGCAAGTAGAACATTAACCAACCGAAGACATTCAAGTAAGACAACCACGCAAGTAATCTTTAAGTAACTAAACCAAGCAAGTAAATCAAGAAACTAACCAAGCAAGTAAACCTAGTAACAACAAGCGGGTCAAGCAGGTAACTCAAGTAAGCAAACCAAGTAAGTAACTAGGCCAGTCAAGCAGGTTACCCAAGCAACTAAAACAACCACAAGCATTAACAGGAGCAAGTTAAATTAGTATGTATAAGCTTGTACTAGTTTGTAGACGAAGGCAAAAAAGATTCCTTAGCATACCCTAGCCACACCTAACAACACCTAGCAAGTAATAGATACAACAGGAACCATATAACTAGACCAGTATTTCATACAGTCTTGAGAAGAAAGGCCTAGCAAGTAACTAGCAATTAATGTGCTGCTTAGATCTTAAATATTAGTAAAAGCAGTCAATGATGAATCAATGCAGACCTAACTTAAATATCAGCAATTAACAAGGTTCTCTAAGCCAATAGAATCAATTTAAATAATACAACCCAACTAAATTAGGAATCCAATAAGGTTTTCTAAGCCAAAAGACGTCAATCCAAGTCAGTCAGCCTGCTAATGTTCACTAATTAAGTTCAAAACACCTCAACCCAAAAGCGTGTCCCGTAGGGACGACAAACGACTCGGAGCACACAACAATTAAGTCCAGCCAACACATCTCCACTCCCCACCCTTTCAGGTGTCCAGAGGATGAAATCCTTGGGGCCCTCCTGGTAGTTTTCCAAAGGAAAACTACTTCGGAAGCATATGCTTAGGCAAGGGAGGGTTTGGGAGGGTTGTGAAAAAGATTTTCTCAAAAGATTAGGAGGTTTCCCATTTGCTAAGAGGACTCTATACGGCTGCCGCGGGCATGATGACCCAGCAGCGGATGCACGATACGGTGACCCAGAATATAGCCAACATTAATACACCAGGATACAAGTCGGTGAACGAAGCAGCCCGCTCATTTCCAGAGGTGCTTATTTCTCTGGTGGGCGGGAACGGCCCCGGCACTTCACAAATTGGCAAGCTGAATACCGGCGTGTTCGCCGAAGAGACACAACCTACTTACACGCAGGGAGACCTCAGAGAGACGGGCAAAAGCTCCGATTTTGGGCTGGAGTCCAGTCTTGAGCTTGTTGACCCGGCGACGGGGCAGCCGTATGCTTTTGATCAGTCAGGCAAGTTCGTGAAGGCAGATGGCAGCGTAGTGTATCGCCCTCAGGCTTTCTTTACTGTTCAGGATAACAACGGAAATATCCGTTATACGAGAGATGGCAGCTTTCATGTGAATGGAGCAGGGGAGCTTCTTAGTTCCACAGGGTCTAAGGTACTTGGCAGCAATGGTCAGCCGCTGGTTCTTAATCGGCCCATTAATGATCTGCAGACGGATAGCAAGGGGAACTTCCTATATAACGGGACACCTACCAATCAGCAGCTGCAAATTACGGTAGCCACTTCCCCTTATGAGCTTGTTCGTAACGGGAACGGTGTGTATGAAGCTGCTGATCCGCAGAAGGCGGGTCTTCGTAATTTGGCAGCTACCGACGCTGTAACAGTACGTCAGGGTTCTCTTGAAGGCTCAAATGTGAATACAGCCCAATCGATGGTCGATTTAATGACAGCTCAGCGTGCATATGAGGCGAATCAGAAGGTCATTCAGTTTTACGATAAAAGTATGGACAAAGCCGTCAATGACGTCGGCCGCGTGTAGGAGGCGCTAAATGAACAACTCCATGATTAGTTCCGCGGTCTCCATGGCTGGAATCCAGCAGCGTCTGGATCTGCTTGCGGATAATATTGCGAATGTAAATACGGTCGGGTACAAGAGCAAGGGGGCGACCTTTGAGGATACCCTTACCAGTATTGTGAAGCAGGAAGCCGGGATGGGCCGGACGGGGAGAGCTACTCCACTAGGGGTTAATGTGGGATATGGCTCGAGAATGACGAGTGTCTCCCGGGACTACTCCCAAGGACCGATCAAGGATACGGGGAACGATACCGATCTTGCGATTCAAGGTAACGGATTGTTCGCGGTACAGGCGAACGGCCAGAAGGCTTGGACAAGAGAAGGTGACTTCCATATCCAGCCGGACCCCAAGGATAACAAACTGGCATATTTGGTTACTAACCAGGGATACTATGTACTGGATAAGAATAATGCGCCCATCACTGTTCCTGCTGGCTCCAAGCTCCAAATCGATGCTTACGGCAATATTAAAGCAACCCTGGGCCAGACTACAACGAACCTTGGTCAGACTATTCAGTTGGTATCTCCTCAGCGGCCGGAGGCTCTTGAACAAAGAGCGGACAATCTGTTTGTCCTTACAGCAGGCGCCAGAGAGACTGACGTCCTTGTGGGTAACGATACGCTTCCACAGAATCAGCAGGCATCTCTTCGTCAAGGTGCGCTGGAACAGTCTAACGTGGATTTGACGACAGAAATGTCGGAAATGCTTCAGGTGCAGCGGGCGTATCAGCTTTCAGCACGCGCCTTGACATCAAGTGATACGATGACTAATCTGGCGAACAATTTGCGTGGATAGGTGGAAGCATCAATGAGTCAAGAGAGTAAACCGGCAGCCAAGCGGCCTGCTCTACGTAGAAGTCTGTTCATTCTTCTGCTCCTTTTTATCCTCTTCCTGGCGCTTTTTGGCGGTATGATTGTAGGATATGTTGTGCTCGGGAAGCAAAGCTTGAGCGGGGTTTTCCAGTGGAGTACTTGGCGTCATGCCTATGATTTGATTTTTGCCCCTTAAGGACAATATATTCGTGAGAGTGAGTCAGGATTTCATCCACACGATGGCAATAACTCCCGCATATGTGGAAATAATTACGTGAAAGTACCGCAATAGCTCCCACAGATGCGGGAGTCATTACGTAAGAATACCGTAAGAGCTTCCGCACAAGCGGGAGTTCTTGCGCCGAATTGCAGTAAAAACTCCCACAGATGCGGGAATATTTACGTAGAAGTACCGTAATAACTCCCGCACATGCGGGAATATTTACGTAGAAGCACCGTAATAACTCCCGCATAAGCGGGAGTTTTATTTTTGAGCAGGGAGAAGGTATAATTGTTGGAGGAATGTCCGCTTTGGGCAGATATATTTCCAGCACCAAAAAGCAAAAGGGTTCTATCCGTAAGGCGGCTCTAAAGCAGCCCTGCGAATAAACCCCTTATCTGAACCTTCGTATCTGCAGAGACGAAGGATAATTACAGTGTGGCCTTGGCCATTTGTTTTTATACGGGATTATCCGTTTAAATACAATTACCCGGAGAGTGGGCAAATAAGAAAGGGGCAATACATAATTATGTTAGACAATCGGCAGGTTCAAAACATTATTCCTCACCGCTACCCGTTCCTACTGGTGGACAGAATTATCGAGATGGAAGAGGGGAAGCGGGCAGTAGGGATTAAGAATGTAACCATTAATGAGCCTTTCTTCCAGGGGCATTTCCCGGGTTACCCGGTTATGCCTGGCGTACTCATTACAGAGGCCTTGGCTCAAGTCGGAGCAGCCGCCATGCTTAGCGTGGAGAGCAATAAGGGTAAGATTGGATTCCTTGCAGGACTCGATGGATTCCGCTTCCGTGATATGGTGTTTCCAGGCGATACCTTACGCCTTGAAGTTGAGATTACACGTATGAAGGGTTCGATCGGCAAAGGCCGCGCTACAGCTAAAGTAGGAGATAAAGTGGTAGCAGAAGGCGAAATTATGTTCGCCCTCTCGGATGGGGAATTGAAATAATTAAATAAGAGAATGGGAGTAGAGACAAATGAGCGATATCAATCAGACAATTCAGGAGAAAGTTCAGGCTTGGCTGCAGGATGCTTCGATTGATGAAGAGACCAAACAGGAGCTCCGCTCGCTGGACAACAGCCCGGCTGAGCTGGAAGACCGTTTCTATAGAGACCTGGAATTTGGTACAGGTGGACTTCGCGGTGTGATTGGCGCAGGAAGCAACCGTATCAACCGATATACTGTGGGCAAGGCAACCCAAGGGTTTGCACAGTACATTCTGGATGTACACAGCAAGTCTCAAGCGGAGGGTCAGCCTTCTGTTGTGATTGCTCATGATTCCCGGCACTTCTCGCCGGAGTTCGCCCTGGAAGCTGCACTGGTGCTTGCAGGAAACGGAATTACCGCGAAGCTGTTCCGTTCCCTTCGTCCGACTCCGCAGTTGTCCTTCTCCGTGCGCTCACTTAAAGCTACTGGAGGCATCGTAATCACAGCGAGTCATAATCCGCCTGAATATAATGGTTATAAGGTATACAATGCTTCCGGCGGACAGCTCGTTCCTCATGAAGCCGAGGAAGTCATTGCTTTGATTCAGGAAGTGTCTTCTTTTGCACAAGTGAAACGCTTGACCCAAGAAGAAGCAGAGTCTAAAGGATTGCTAGTCTGGCTGGGTGATGCAGAAGATGAAGCATTCGCGAATACAGTGGCTGCTACCAGTGTGAACCCTGAAATGCTAGCCTCCGGTGCTGGTAAAGATGTGGTCATTGTCTATACTCCTCTTCACGGAACAGGCAATATTCCGGTTCGCCGTGTGCTTGATAAGCTTGGATTCACACAGGTCCATATTGTGGCAGAGCAGGAACAGCCGGATGCTGAGTTCTCTACGGTGAAATCTCCGAACCCGGAGGAGCGTGAGGCTTTTACCCTGGCGATTGAGCTTGGGAAGAAAGTAGGCGCAGACCTGCTCATGGGAACAGATCCGGATGCGGACCGTATGGGCGCCGTGGTCAAGGATGCCGATGGAGAATATCAGATCCTGACCGGTAACCAGTCGGGTTCCATTCTGGTGCATTATCTGCTTAGCCAGCTGAAGTCTGGCGGCAAGCTCCCAGCTAATGGGGCTGTAGTTAAGACAATTGTAACCAGCGAACTTGGTGCTGTGATTGCTCGTCACTATGGAGTTTCGGTGTTCAACACGCTGACAGGCTTTAAATATATCGGTGAAATGATGAATAAATTCGAGCAGACCGGTGATCATACTTTCCTATTCGGATATGAGGAGAGCTATGGCTATCTGGCTGGCAACTATGCCCGCGATAAAGACGCGATTGTGGCATCGACTTTAATTGCTGAGGCTGCGGCATACTATAAGACACAAGGGAAGACCCTGTTTGATGTCCTTGAAGAGTTGTATCAGCAGTTTGGTTACTACCGCGAGTCTCTTGTCTCCCGCACGCTTAAGGGTAAGGATGGCGTAGCCAAGATTCAGTCTCTAATGACGGACTGGCGGGATAATGCTCCTCAGGAAGTCGCGGGCATTAAGGTGAAGGAAGTTGAGGACTATTCTAAGGGCCTTTACGGTTTCCCTAAAGAGAATGTACTTAAGTTCATTCTTGAAGACGGATCATGGTTCTGCTTGCGGCCATCGGGCACAGAGCCTAAGATCAAAGTGTATTTTGCCGTGCGGGGATCTTCAAATGAGGAATCACTGAGCACACTTGGTAAATTGCAGGATGAAGTTATGGCTAGAGTTGACGCTTAATTCACATTTAAATGTAATAATGATATAACGTTTTTACTTAATATTCCGAAGTCTCTGGATGCTCTCGCTTATGGGCTGGGCTTAGGGACTTCGGAGTTTATTCATGAGGAGGTACCTTCGTGTATCAAAGATGGCAGAAGTGGAACAAAGTGTCCCGCAAGTGGCTATGGATTCTGGTCGTAGTAGGTATGGTAGCTTCATTGCCATTAATCTATGGCCGTATTCAGACCGAACAGACAGCCAAGAACGTGGAGCTTATTTTCAATTATCGCAGTTTGCTGGAAAGTTCCTATTATCAACCTAACCCTGAAGCGTATTTGAATGAGCAGCTTGATAAGCTAAAAGGAGCCGGTGTCGGCACGATCGCGATGTTTGAAAGCAATCTCGACGAGTTGTCCAGATCCCACCGTGTGATGGTATACAGTACACAGGATTTGATCAACATGAAGAAACTGCCCCTATCAAATGCAGCAACCGAGAATCAGACTTATGTCGTGTTTACGAATGAGGAGAACGCCCGTACTTTCCAGCCTTTAATTGAAGAAACATTCAAAATGTTTGATATCGATGTGGCTCCGTGGAGCTGGGAACCAGGTACTACAGCCATCCGTATTAATACGTCTCCGGCCAATGCCGTAATCAAATCTTTTGCCCCTGACCCGATTGCGATGAAGATGCTGCGGGACAAAGGCTTTAATATTCTTCCGCGTATGAGTGACAGTATGCCTTATGATCAGGCGGCTGTAGACAAGCTGCTTACCATGTTCCAGGAGAACAATGTACGACACATCCTGTTTGAAGGGGATGCCGTTAAGGGATTCACAGATGATCCGGAGAAGAAGAGCCTGAAGGCTTTTGCCGACTCACTTAAGGCCCACGGACTGGGTATTGTGACCATTGAGGGTCTCAAGAAGCCTCAGGCAGGCTTTAACAAGCTGGCCTACGATCTGGATTACAATGTAGTACGTCTATATTCCTTGAGCGATAAGGATGCGAAGCTGGATACAGATACACTTGCTGACCGCTTTGCTTTGGCAGTCAAGGACCGGAAGATTCGTATGATTTATATCAACAGTATGCCAAGTAAGGATATGTCGAAGTCTACAATCACGGACTCGGTGGATAACATCGTTCAGACTTTGGGTGAACCGGGAAATGCAATCAAGCGGATTGAGAAAGACGGTTACCATCTTGGACAGGCTGAGGCGTTCACAGTTCATTCCCATACTTGGGATAAGCTAGTCAAAGCGCTGGTAGTACTAGGCGGAGTAGCTTTCGTCTCCATCCTTGTCTCCTATTTCCTGCCGTCGCTAACACTGGCAGCTCTAATCATTGGCCTTCTTGGCTGTGCCGGACTGTTCGTCATTCACAAACAAGAGCTGCTGGAACAAATGCTATCCCTGCTCGTGGCTATTAGTGCTCCAACCATTGCCATGCTTCTGGCTATCAAGAAGGTACAGGAGACTCAACGTGCGAACTACTTGATGTCATCAGGCCGCCGGTTGACTCACAGCCTTGTGCTGTTCATTAAGACATCGTTATTGTCACTTTGTGCAGTGCCTTTCGTGATCGCGCTGTTGAATAATATTACTTATGCTCTGGTCTTGAATCAGTTCCGCGGGGTAAGCCTGCTGCATGTAGTTCCAGTATTCCTGGTTGCTCTGTATGTCTTCTTGTATCAGGGGAAATCAGTGTACAGTGAGGTTCGCAGATGGCTTCGTATGCCTATCACCGTGCTATGGGTGGCCTGTGCAGTCATCGTGGGTGCAGTAGGGTACTACTACCTTTCCCGGACAGGGAACTCAGGCAGCCTCCTGCCTGGTGAAGCTGCATTCCGTTCATTCCTGGAGAATACGATCGGGGTACGTCCTAGGAACAAGGAGTTCCTGGCTTTCCATCCGCTGTTCATTATGGGCGTATTCGCGGCCTTACGTTTCCCTAAGCTGATCTATGTGCTGATTATTGCTTCCATTGGTCAGTTATCTATGGTGGATACCTTCGCTCACATTCACTCCCCAGTCCTGATCTCCTTGATCCGCGGGCTGCTGGGTATGGGCTTTGGTATTATCATCGGACTTATTGCTGTTGGAGTATGGATTATCATTGAAAGGTGCTGGACACAATGGTCACCCCGTCTGTTAAAAGACTAGTCATCTCCGGTTATTACGGCTTCCGCAACAGTGGGGACGAGGCGGTGCTCAAATCAATTCTGACTGCGCTCGAAGAAGAAGGCGCGCGGGCAGGAATTAGAATCGAACCCGTCGTTCTATCTATTGACCCGGAATGGACAACATCGATGTACGGTGTAAAAGCTGTACACCGCATGAAGCTCGGGGAGGTTCGGCGGGCCTTGAAGGATAGTGATGGTCTGATCAGCGGCGGCGGCAGCCTGCTTCAAGATGCTACAGGCATGACCACGATCCCCTATTATTTGGGCATCATAAAGATAGCGCAGTGGCTCCGGAAGCCGACTTTCATTTATGCTCAAGGTATCGGACCCGTGAACCATGGGATATTCCATCCTTTTATAAAAGGGATATTCCGTAAATGCAGCTATATCTCCGTTCGTGACAATGAATCTGCGCAGCTGCTCGGAACGATGGGACTAAGCCGGGACAAGGTAGAAGTTGTACCGGACCCGGTTATGGGTCTTCCGCTGCCGGAGGGTACGGGATTGACAGATAACTCAGGACAGAGCGAGCAGGACCTGCCTGTAGTCGGCATCTCCGTTCGTTACTGGAATGCAGAGCGTAAGGAGTTAACGCAGCTTGCTGCCGGCCTTGTGGCATTAGCATCATTCATGCCGGTTCACTTTCGCTTTCTTCCCTTCCACCTACCGGGGGATGATGAAGCCTCGCGCTTTGTCATCGAGCGGATGGAGGGAGTGACTTCGCAGGGGAGCGTCATCAGCGTGGCGCCAGAGACGGTGAATCCGCAGGAAATGCTTGCAGAAGTCAGCCGTTGTCAGGCCCTCATCGGAATGAGGCTGCACAGCTTGATTTATGCGGCTTCGCAGCGGGTTCCGCTGCTCGGCATTTCCTATGATCCGAAGATTGATCATTTCCTGGCCCGCCTGGGCTCCGTTCCAGTGGGAACAAGCGATCAGCTTGATCCACAGATCGTGGCATCCGAGCTTCGGAGCCTGCTCCTCGAGGGTGAATCCTGGCGCAGCCGGAATGCATCCAGAATCGATACATTGAAGCAGGAAGCTCGCCGTCCGGCGGAGCGGATTGCTGAATTTTTTAGGAACAGAGGGTGAATCAACATGAAGCAGCCGGCAAATGTGCCTACCGTATCTGTATTCGGCATTCCAGTCTGCAAATGGGGGATGGAAGATACCGTTAAGTATTTGACGGAAGTCGTACAGACCGGACAGCCTCACCAGATTATCACGGCTAATCCGATCATGGTAATGGCCGCACTGGAGAACCCTGAATATAAGACCATGATGCAGCACGCTGATCTGATTGTGCCTGATGGAACCGGAGTGGTATGGGCTGCACGGAAGGGCGGTCAGCCCGTAACCGAGCGTGTGGCAGGGTTCGACCTGCTGCATGAACTGATGAGACAGGGCGAACAACTGGGCTGGAAAGTATTTCTGCTCGGGGCAGCGCCCGAAGTGATTCAGGAAGCATCCGCACGGTTACAATTGCAGTATCCGAGAGTGAAGATCGTGGGTACCCGCGATGGTTATTTTGGTCCGCAGCAGGATCTTGAAGTCGTAGCTGAAATTGTTAAGGCTAAGCCGGATCTGTTGTTCGTAGCCCGGGGGGCAGATACACAAGAGCCATGGATTGCCAAATATAAGGAACAACTGGGTGTGCCTGTTATTATGGGAGTTGGAGGAAGCTTTGACGTGATCTCAGGGCGGACCCAGCGTGCACCGAAATTCATGCAGAAGATGCATCTGGAGTGGTTCTACCGTCTTCTCCGCGAACCTACAAGGATTCGAAGAATGCTTGCGCTGCCGAAATTCACCGTCAAAGTACTGCGTGAGGGAGAAAACCTCACGAAAGTGCGATAAATAGGCGGAATCCTCTGAAAATTAGCGGAATTTTGCTGAATTACAGAGTTGGTAGTTTGTTCGCATTCGGAGTATAATTCATTCGGTAGATAAAATGGGGGTTGAAATTGACATGTTGATGATCTATATCATCGGGTTTATCGTCTCGCTCGTTCTGGCGCTCGGCTTGACGCCGCTGGTGAAGAAATTCGCGATTAAGGTTGGCGTAGTTGATGTTCCGAATGCACGTAAGGTGCATACCAGAGTTATGCCGAGACTCGGTGGACTAGGCATTTATTTATCTTTCGTAATCGGATTAGTCGCGCTACTTCCTTTTATCCCGGATAGTTATATCTCTTCCAGAGACCTCGACTTTGTGGGAGCGTTTCTAGTCGGTGGAACTATGATTGTATTACTAGGTGCTTTAGACGATCGATTTGATCTGTCTGCCAAATTAAAATTACTAATCCAAATTGCTACCGCCTGTGTTGTGGTGTTTGGATTTGATATTAAGATTGAATTCGCTAATATTCCGTTTCACACTTACTCATCCGTAGAGACTTGGATGTCGATTCCGTTCACAATCCTCTGGATTGTCGGTGTAACGAATGCGATCAATCTGATCGATGGACTTGACGGACTTGCTGCAGGTGTATCGGCGATTGCGATCGGTACCATTGCGGTAATGGCCTTTATTATGGGGAATGAGATTACAGCAGTGCTTTGTCTTCTGCTGCTGGGTAGCATCTTGGGCTTCCTGTATTTTAACTTTCATCCGGCCAAAATCTTCATGGGAGATTCCGGGTCGTTATTCCTTGGATTTAGCCTCGCGCTCTTGTCCTTGTTAGGATTTAAACAGGTCGCGATCGTGTCGTTCCTGACACCGCTGATCCTGATCGGAGTACCTTTGTCCGATACCATGTTCGCTATTGTGCGCCGCTGGATGCAGAAGAAGCCAATCTTCTCTCCGGACAAAGGCCACCTTCACCACTGTCTGCGTGAGCTGGGCTTCAGCCACCGTCAGACTGTCTTGATCATTTACGGAATTGCCGCATTCTTCGGGGTGCTTGCAATCATCCAATCCTCGGCCGCGCTCTACTCGGCCAACTGGGTTACCTTCGTTGTCATCTGTATCATGGTCTTCTTCCTGCAGATCGGTGCAGAAGTTATCGGCTTGATTGGCAAAACGAAGCGTCCTGTCCTTAACTTCATCGCAAGACTGCGAATGAAGGAGAGCACGGAACGGGGCTCGGACTGATTGATCTAAATATTTAGATACTTTATTGAAATCAAGAACACCTCTCGTCTGCGAAAGCTACGGCGAGGGGTGTCTTTTATAATTTCGGATAATTAGTATGGATGTCAACAAGCTGCACGGACAGTTCACCCGCCTTAAGGAAGGTCAGGAGAGACATGACAAGCTTCTGGAGAAGCTGTCCGTGCGCTCCATTGAGCACGAAGCTGATATTTCAGAGCTGCGCCGCATCAAGTAAGCCAGGTATGTAAGTAAAATCTTTTACTACTAGATATGTCCCGCTGCACATAGGTGCTGCGGGGCTTTTTTTGTACCCGGATACACGCACTGGAAGACTAACCATCCATATTGGAGGCAAAATTCCATTAATTTGGATTTTATTATCCAGTATTCTTCAAAATCTCTCACGCTTGTCCGATAAATAAGATAACTGACTTCAAAAAGGAGAGATTCATACATGCAGCGCGTTAAGAGGCCGTTAGTATGGCTTATGTTGTTGACAATGATTGTTTCTTTGGTGCCGGCTGGATTGACCGGCAAGGCTTCAGCAGCTACAGGCCTGGCCGCAACGTATTTTATTCCGGACTCTAGTGGTATACGTCAAACCGCTTTGCTCACAACTGAACCAGGAGCCCTGGCTCAACAAATTGACAGAAGCAATGTGTATGCAACCAATAATTCCGCTTTGACGATTAGCGGTACCTTCTCATATGTTGCTAAGGATACAATGAAGGTTAAGGTTGAGCAGCTCGTATCTGAACCTGCAGGAACAAATGCAATTCGTTGGGTACCAGACGGAACGCACTTTACGACAAGCTCTGTTACTGCTGATCCTGCGAACCCGCAGAAGTTCAATGCGAATAACTTAGGTCTATTTGCAGGCTTCAACAAGATTACTTTTACAGGGATGCAAGGTAGCCTTGAACGCTCGGACATTTTCTATGTTCTCTATGATAAGGTGCCTTATGTTGATTCATTGAAAATCTATGGCAGCAGCCAAGGTGCCATTCTCTTAAATGAAGGCACACAGGTGGTTGTAGACAGTAAGACCGTTACCCTTCAAGGGGTAGCACAGAACACATCTAAGGTAACCGTATCCGTAAATGGAGGTACTGCACTGGTCTCCACGGTACTTCTAGATGGGACATTCTTCTCCCCAACCCTTAACCTTAAGTCGGGACAGAATGATCTGAAGGTATCTATCCAGAATGGATCGGATGCTGTCGCCATTACACGTACGGTATATTTCTTTGATAAATTGCAGCCATTCACTGAGCTGCAAGCGAATGTAGGAACAGAGAAACTTCCTATTCTTGAGAATAAACCGACATTTACGAAAGACGCCAGTCAAACAACTGGATACATTACAGGGCAAGTTCTGGTACCTTATGTATCTGACCCATTCAAGGACAAGGCCGTAATTACGGTTAATGGTGGAAGCCAGCTTCCCTTTGATGTATTGAAGGATGATGGTAGCATCGGAACGGCAAGCGATGAGAAGATCATCCCGGGTCCGGATGGAATCACACCGGCTTATCGATTGGTTAGGTTTCAGACGGCTCCATACAATCTTCAGACCGATTCAGGGACAACTCCACAAGTACTGACAGAGCAAAAGGCAACTGTTGCTGTAACTTACGGCACACTTACTGCTGCTTATCCGGCTTCATTCAGATATTTGCCTGGGGATACCGTAATTACGGACATGAAGTATCTGGAGAAGTTCAAAGAAGGAGATGACATCACGAAGGCAACCAAGCTTCCGCTTAATGGAGCCAACGTGGATTCTCAGGACTTCTATATCTTAGTCGAATCCAATACTCCACCTACCAAGACGCTGGTAGCTAATTACCTTCCTCTTGGTACACAACCTGTAACTTTAACCAAAGTTACTATACCAGCAGGAGGCTTAACGGCTAACCAAGAGGTATATAAAGTAACAGGTTTCTCTAATGGACAACAGAAGGTCCGCTTCCAATATTCAGGATCCAGCTCTTGGTATAATGCGGACATCTCCTATGTATCCAAGAATTACATCTACATTGATAACCTAACAGATGGACAGACTTTTGAATTCGATTCCCGTTCTACCAACAGGCTTCCAATAAGCGGTAAGTATATCGGCTTCGAGAATATCTCCAATGCTGAGTATTTCGTGAACGGGATTGCCGGTACTACATTAAACGGCGGAGCAGATTCCGGGACTGCTGGAGATCATACTGTGTTGGGCGTAACCGGTGCAAATCCATCGTTTGCTTTGAATTTGAATATCACTGCTTCAGGGCCGCTCTTCTATGGGGACAACAAGATTGTATTCTCGGGAACTTCCATGGACGGAGCAGGGAATAAGCGCGTGGTTACCAAGGAACTGCATATTTACATCATTGATAAGAATATCTCCAAGATTGATATGTTCCTTCCGAACGCAGCCTTGGATACACGGACACCGTTCACTAAGGATGTAGCCGGGGATAACGATATTACCAACATCTTTGCACCTTCTCCGGAATTTGTGTATGCAGATGGAAAGTACACGACTACGGAGCAGAAATATGATTTGGTGCTTAGAGGAAGTGGTGCAACTGTACTGAACCTGAACTTGGGTACAGACTTATTCTTTAGCTCCACCACCGATAATCTTTTGGGCGATCCTAAAGTATTAAAAGCACCAGGCACGTTCTCTTATAAAGGAACTACTTACACTTACGATTTCTCAGGGAATAAGGATGATTTCATCCTTCGTATCCGTAACATCGCTTTTGACGCTCCAGGCAGCCATGTTTATAACCTGGAGATGATTAATGCTACAGGAGCACGCGCTAACCAGCGTCTTGAGGTTGTGCGTGAGGTATCTCCTTATCGTATCCTTGCTCCGCAGCCAACGGTTGGCAAGCAGTATATTGTGAATAAGAACTTCGTTCACTTTGATATTGAAGCAGAAGGAGCTACGAAAGTTCTCATTGGTAAGGATGAAGCAACTAAGCGTCCTGATCTTGGAACAGGGAACCGCTTCTTGTATGACTTTGTAGGACTCAAACCGGATAAAGCAACAACAATCAAGATTCAAATCGTACGAAGTGGAGCTACAATTAACGATACGATTACGGTGTTTTACACAGGTACAGTGGCAGTAGATTCTCAGTTCATGGCTGAGAAGGTAGCTACGAAGTACAGTGTATTCAACAAGTCATTAGAGCTGTCCTTCCCTAAGGGAACTGTAATGCAGACAGCCAACCCAGATGGGAATAGTGTGAAGAAGTTCTATCCGGACACCAAATTGCTGTTCGGGATCGCCGATCCGAAGGACGGCGTCGTGGAGCGTCGCAACGATTATGGTAACCTGATCGGCATTCCTAACACGGGAGTTGTGAGTGGATTCCCTAGCGTAGCACTCGACGATCTGCTGCTGCTTAAATTCACATCCAATGCGAATACAAGCAACTTCAGCCGTGTATCCGATATTTTCTGGGTAAGCGGTGGTGTAGGCGAGAAGGGGGATCTTGGAACCTCCGGTTACAAGCCGGCGACGAACGGTCTGGCTCCTTATTCTTTGGAAGGTCAATTCACCAAGTTTGAGGCTGAACGTAAGATTGTGCCTTCAAACCGTGGAACCATGAAGATTGGCTTCAACAAGAACATTGTTGACGAAGTAGGATCGACTATTACAGCATTCCGTTATACCGATCAAGGTGTATGGGAGAACATTGGTGGGGAAGTAGACATGAAAGCTCACACCATCTCCGTACCTTTTGACGAGTTCGGTTATTACACAGTAATGAAGCTTCGCCTGGGTTATAACGATATTACGAATCACCCTTGGGCAAGGAACTACCTGAATGGACTCTACGCCAAAGGAATTATGAACAACCTGCGCTCAGATGCCTTCGGTGCCGATGACCGTACAACTCGGGGTGAATTCGCAACTCTAATTGTCAAAGGGCTTAACCTCCCGCTCAATTATGATAACAATCAGCAAACGTTCTTCGATATCAAGCCTACGGTCAAAGCCCCAACATGGGACTTTGAACATCTGGAGACAGCCGCTAGAGCGGGTATCGTAACAGGGCTTAGCGATGGATTCTTCGGTCCAGACCAGCCTCTGACTAGAGAGCAGGCTGCAGTTATGATCGCAAGAGCCTTGAAGCTGAAGACAGCTGCGAATGACGATAAGCTGAAAGCAACACTTGCCAAAGCCTTTACAGATTCAGGCACCATGGATAGTTACTCCATGCCTGCCATTGATGCAGTAAGCAAAGCTAAGATTATGAGTGGTAATCCTCAGACGATTGCAGGACAGAAGAAGCCAACTTATGCGTTCAATCCAAAGGGCACACTTACACGTGCCGAAGCTGGTAAGATCGCAGTTGCACTGCTTCTGAAGAGCACCAAGATCTTCCCTAAAAACTTAAGTTAGCATTAACGCAACTACCCGCTTGTGAGCGCGAGCTTACAGGCGGGTATTCTATTGTGAACATTAGCAATACAGGGACAATCTGTAATTACCAATTACATCTTTTTGTAATTATTCAGAGATTAGGATACAATAACAGAGTAATAGACATTTTTTGCAAAAGGGTGAATATGCACATGAAACCGTTATTATCGAAAGCTCAACTGGATTATATGAAAGCAAAAGCGAAATTTGAGGATAGAGCGAAAGTCTTGGAGAAGAAGATCGAAGAGACTCAGAAATTGCAAGAGGTTACGCAAGAGGTAATGGAAGGGCTTGTAGTAGAGACTGGCTTTCATGATGCCTTCAACGAACTTACCGTTGCCGAGAATGCTCTAATTGACTGGTCACACGCTACGATGAAGCATGAAAAGTCTTACAAAGAGAACAAGCAGCCGATCGAGAATATGTATGCGAATTTGAACTCCGATCCTCAGATGCGCGCGCGCATTATTGAACTGGCTATGAAAGTAAGGTAATAATTGAAATTTTTCATACTATATATAGTAGGGAGACGTCCATGTTATGGACGTCTTTTTTCTATGTTTAAATTGGATATATGTGGGGTATTGAATTGGGGGAAGTCGCTTAATGACTGGAATAATACCCCATGTTATACTAATATCCGTTGAAATCCATTACTGGGATAAAGTTGAATATGAGGATTCAGATAGTAAGTCGAAATAATTTAATAATTTTTTTCCGCAACCCGCAACTTTTTGAAATTCCCTGCGTTTAAGATGTAGAACATGAACAACGGTGACCAATTTAGACAAACCAATATGTTCCTCATAGGGAAACTTGTCTATTTACTAGAAAAATTATCTTTACGGCTCTAGGGACCCATTGTATAATGTCAAGGTAGGATTAGGTAACTACTCTATTTCTACGTGCTCCAAAGTTTACAAGTTTCTGTGGCACCGTTCACAGACATAATTTATAGTAATTCGCTCAACTCGGGAAAGGGGGTGTATCGGCTAATGAGTAACACGAGCTATACATTTAAAGAAAACTCTCAAATGAAAGATATTCAAGGAGGAGACAAAAAGGTTATGAAGAAAATTTTATCCGTAGCATTGTCTACAGCAATGGCATTCTCCATGTTTGCTTCTGTAGCATTCGGTGCTGAGTCCCAGACTCCACAACAACAATTTGATGCTTTGAAAGCAAAAGGTATCCTTACTGGTTATCCAGATGGTTCCGCTCACTTGGAGAAAACAATCACTCGTGCAGAACTTGCTAAAGTGATCGTTAAGACTCTTGGATTGAAAGAAATCACTGGCGTGTACTCTTTCAAAGACAAGAACTACAATGCTAAGAACTGGGCAGCTCCTTTCATCGAAGCTGTATCCTCTTCTACTCCAGTAATCATGCAAGGTAAAGACACTGCTAAGAAAATCTTCGACTTCAACGGTAACGTTACTGTAGAAGAATTGGCAACTGTACTTGTACGTGCATTGAAACTTGAAGTTCCTACAACTGGCATTGACAACAGTGCTACTAAATGGGCTCAAGGTTATGTTCAAGCAGCAATCAACGCTGGTCTTATTGACAAAGCGACTAACTTCCAAGCAGCAGCAACTCGCTCCCAAGTGGTTGTAGCAGCTTACACAATCGATCTTAAAGGTCAAATTCCAACTGTAGCTTCTTACAAAGTTGTAGATGCTAACAACGTTGAATTCACACTTTCTAACGGCGAAGTTGTTAAGGTTAAACTTGACAAAGCTTTGGAAGCTAACAAAGAAACAGCTGTAGAATTCAAAGATTCCAAAGGTAACACAATCGCAACTAAGGTTACTTATGTTGTAACAACTGCAACTAAAGTTGCTAGCGTATCTGCAAGCAACTTGAAACAAGTAAATGTTGCATTTGATGGCGAAGTAGATGCTAACACAGCTACTGATGTTAACAACTACTCTATCGCTGGAAAAACTCTTGAATCTGCTTCTTTGTCTGCAGACAAGAAGACAGTTACTTTGACTCTTAACACAACTACTGATAGTGCTTTCAAAAACCAACAAGAGTACAAATTGACTTTCAATAACGTTAAAGCTGGAACAACTGTTCTTAGCACTACAGATTACAAATTTACTCCAGTAGATTCCGCTATTCCTACTGCTACTACTGTAACAGCTTTAGGTAATACAACATTGAAAGTTGAGTTCAGTGAGCCTGTTAAAACAGCGACTGCAAGCAACTTCTTGATCGATGGAAAGCAAGCTGTTGGTTATGTAACAGTTAAAGGAAATTCTGCAATTATTAAACTGTTTACTAAACTTGACAATGGACAACACACAGTGAACGTGAAGGGTGTAGAAGATTTCGTTCCATTTAAATCTTTGAGCCAAGATCTTAACGTATCTGTAGTTGAAGATACAACAGCTCCTACAATTGCATCTGTTGAGAAAGCAACTTTCGAAACAGTTCGTGTTAAATTCAGCGAAGCTGTAGATCCAGCTACTGTACTGGCTGGTAATGTATACTGGGTACAAGGAACTGCTAAACAATATCCTAAATCTGTAACTTACATTGCAGACGACATTTATGAATTTGACTTCAGTAACGCAAAAATCCAATATACAACTGATTTGTTCATTGGTGGAGTAAAAGACTACTCCGGAAATGCAATTGCTGCTGATAGTAAAATTCAAGTTAACCCTACCGTTGACCAAACTCGTCCAGAGGTTGTAAATGTTAAGGTTGATAGCAGCAAACAACTGACTGTTAAATTCAGCAAAGTCCTTGATGAAGCTTCTGCTACAAACCCTGCAAACTATGTAATTAAGGATGCAGATGGTAAAGAAGTTAGCAAAACAAAAACAGTAGCAAGACAAACTGATAACAAAGTTGTTGTTATTCAGCTTGCTCAAGCTCTGACACAAGGCAAAACTTATACCTTGGCTATCTCTGGTGTAAGTGACAACACAACTTTGAAGAATGTAATTCTTCCTTATTCTACATCATTCACAGTTGCTGATAGCACTGCTCCAACAGTTGTAGCTAATGGTATTGTGGCTAACAATGCTAGCAACACTGTATCAGTAACATTCTCTAAACAAGTTGCTGTTTCAGGAGATGGATCTGCAGTAGAAAAAGGTAAATACCTTTACTCACTAAAATCTGCTCCATCCACTTGGAAAACTCTTCCGGATGGTGCTAACTTGAACATTTCCGCTGATGGAAAATCTGTACTTATTAATTTCCCTTCGGATGTTAAAGTTTCAGATATTGACTCTATCCGTGTTCAACTGGTTAAGGATTTAGCAGGTAACTATATCGATGGTCTAACAGAAGATCAAAAAGTTGTAGATCAGTCTGCAGTTGATTTGGCAGCTAAAGGCGCAAGCGCTACTGCTACTAACAAAGTAGAAGTTACTTTCGGTTCCGCCCTTCTGGCAAACAGCGTTAGTGCTTCTGACTTCGAAGTTAGAAATGGATCTAACGAAGTTCTTAGTGTAATCGGAGCACAACTTTCAAGCACTGATTCTAAAGTAGTTGTTCTTACATTGGCTGATGGCAGCAAACTGAAAGAGGATGCTGGTAATAACACTGTTAAAGTTACAGTACGGTCTAATGCAACAACTTCAACTCCTTCAGGGTTGCCAGTTGCAGCAACAGCTACACCAGTAACTGTTGCTGATAAAATCGCAGCTTCTATTGATAAGGTTTCTGGATCTGCTAATGGAAATTCCATCACAATCAACTTCAATGAAGCAGTTGCTATCGACACTGGTGTTGAAGGTGACCTAGTAATTAAAGATACAAATGGTAATATTATTTCTAATGATGACTATACTGTAACTGCTGGTACCGGTGTAGATGCAAACAAACTTACTGTAGCTTTCGACAACACTCAGACAGGAGTTTTGACAGTTTCTCTTCCTGCTCCACGATACATCAAAGATGCTGCAGGTAATGTAGTTAAGGCTGTAGCAGTAGCTGATGCACTTGAAGTGGAAGCTGATACAGCTGCCCCTACAGTCTCAGTGGGTACTACTAACACAGTAAGTGAATTGGATGTTGTTTCCACCGAGGCATTATTTAATGGTACAACAAACACAGCTATTGTCGACGGTGCTGATGTAACAGCATATCTCGATGGAGCTCAAAAAGCAAAAATTGCTTCAGCAGTTTATACAGCTGCTACAAAAACAATTACTATCACATTCAAAACAGGTGCTGATGTACCTGCAGACGGTGATGTAATTAGCACAACAAACTTGGAAGATAAAGATGGGAATTCTTTAGTTAACTCCAAATTTGTTTACAATGCTGCTACAGCTAAATGGGTACAATCTGCTAAGTAATAATTAATAATTTAATAAGAGCGCTCCAAAGTCTCTATAGACTTTGGAGCGCTCTTATTTTGTTTCAAATATATCGAAACATTTTCTTCCTTCAAACGTTTTTATTATATAAATACCTAATTATGGCATAGGAGGAAGGCAGCTTGAAAAAAGTAAAGTTATCAGTCGCCGCCCTGGGTCTCACAGTAATGGTAGGAAGCACTGTGCAAGGATCCAATATATCTGCAGCAGCTGCATCTAAGAACACTACTAAGAAAGAAACAAGTGTGACAACTAAAGCACCCGTCGTTCATACCATTAATGCACTCCCGTCAGTTAAGCTTACTAATAGAAGTTTTGTTCGTCTGTCGGAAGTTAATATTTTAACCCAAGATGAGGGAAGTGTATTAACGTATTCGCTTACTTTCAATAATGGAGACGCTAAAAATTTAGATTTAACTGATTATTGGACTAGGGTCCGTTCAGCAGGGGGTTCTATATACAGCGCAACACTTAAGTCAACAGATTCAACGAAGAAGAATCTCGCTTCTGGATCAACAACCACATTAACTTATATTGTTAAGGTAGGTAAGAACGTAAAGATTAGTGATCTTGCTTTCCAAATAGTTAAGTGGGATTTTAGCAAACCAAGCTATGAAAGCAATTTGGGTTCCTTCAAGGTCCCGGCATCTTATTTAATCTCCACTCCTTCAGGGCATTCCAAGACATTCCGCATTAACGAAGCTCCGGTAAAAATGAAAATCAGTCAAGTAACAAGCTACTTATCAGGTGATTATAACTATGTTGGTGTAAGTCTAGATCTTCAGAATATCGGGTACAAGCTGTTTGAAGATCCAAAGGTGAAAATGGTTGTTAAGACTTCAGGCGGATCTAATTACCCTTTGACAGCAGATTCACTGGGGACAGATTACCGTATTCAGCCACAAGATACTAAAAAGTTGAACCTTATGGCTTCAATTCCTAAGAATGTCTCACTAAAAAACTTGGAGTTCCAAGTTATACAAGATGATGAAGCATCCAAGATGAGTTTGCCATTAGCCACACTGCAATTGCCAGCAGTGAAGAACCAATCCATTACGGTAGCTCCATATGCAGAGAAGGTGATCTCCCTTCCGACGGGTAAAATTGCTGCAAGCGTTAAGGGAGCATGGATAAATCAAAGTTTTGATAACAGTGACTTGGCGATCCAATTTGTAATTCGTAACGCAGGGACTACTACAGTTGCTGTGCCTAAATATGATTTTGTAATTCATACTCCAAATGGATATACTCTTCCGGTAATCGTACAGGGATTAGATAATATGTCACTCAAACCTGAGGAAGAAAAGAATTTAAGACTGAACATATCAGTACCATCTAATCTTGTTACTGAGAAACTACAATTGTTTGTTAACGTTCCGCAGATCTCCTCTAATGATTCATCTAAAGACACAACAGGTAAAGATCCATCTGGTTCAGGAAAGGAAACTTTATTTACCTATCCGGTTGGAATATTCGCCGTACCAGAGGCAAGTCCTCTTCAGAACACTACAGGCATAGAACAGTTACTGCAGACTAATAATGGTCAGCTTGGACTTACATTATCTAATATTCAGCGTCTACCTTGGAGCGATGGTGATTTAATATCAGCCAAAGTTACAATTGCAAATAAGAGCAATAAAACAGTTGTTTTACCAGACCTGGTAGGTCAGTTTACTATTGATTCAGCCAAACTTACTAGTGACACTAAGTTGATTAATACGCAAAGTGTAGCATTATTAGGGGCTGGCAAATCGACAGACTTCTATGTTGTCTCTAAACTTCCATCGTATCTTGATTTCTCTCAACTCCAAATATCTTTGTTAGAGAAATCAGGAGATGCCGCTGCTCCTGTAACATCACCATGGTTCCAGTTCACCAACTTGGGGAGTCTGCCTGCGCTTAATACAATTAAAAAGGACTCATCCTATCAACTATTGACTGGTGGTAATAAGGAAGAGTTTAAGATTAGAAAGACAATTGTTTATCCAGGATTAACTTCAGATATTGTATATACAGAAGTAGAAGTCAATAACAAAGAAGATCATCAAATTGATCTATCACAACTAGTCGGATACTATAAGGCAGCAGGCGGACAGAACTATAGGGCAAAAACTGTTCAGGTAGAAACTCCTTTAGGACCAGATGAGAAAAGTGTTGTTGTTCTGTGGACTAAAATTCCAGGTAGAATTAATGTGCCAGACATGAAATTGATTCTTGGGGAAGGTATTACTGACAACAAGCTAACTCCAATAAAAGGGGAGCCAACTGGATACATTAATGCGGCATCCATGGAGTTGAATGTACAAAAACCAACTTCTATTGGAACATTAAAAGGGATCTCTGTCTTCCCTTATGTTCTGGACTTAAACAGTGTAGATGCTGTACTAAGTGGCTCTACCTCAGTTCAAGTTAAACTTGACTACAAGCTGATAAAAGATAGTGATTACACTGTAGGAGATCTTGGTCATAAGTTTATATTTGAGCTTAAAGATACCTCTACCGGAAGAACTTTTGAACAGGAAGTTACTCCAGAGACAGATCTGAAAATAGGCGCAAATCATACATTTAGTTTTAATATTAACGACACTGTTTTTGATAAAATGAAATACGGTTCCTATTACCTGTCAGTATATGACGCTTTTCAAGGCGAAAAAATACTATTAGCGAATCAAGGTTTTTATTACAATAGACTGAATATTTCTTCTGAAGATAAGTGAGCATAAGCAAGGAAAAATCCCCGTCTTAGAGGATTTTTCCTTGTCTCCCTCTATCAAAACCTCTATCATTAATAGATAAGAGAAGAATTACCAAAATGGCAGGAGGCACTTCATGAACAGAACATGGAAAATCACGGCGGCAGCCGTTTTAATTGGTGGTGGATTATTAGCAGGCTCGTTATTGAACCTTCAAGCTGAAGGTGCGGGAGTTACGAACCAGCCAGGTACTGCGGATGATCCAGTTGTAACGAAGAGTTACGTAGATCAGCAGATTCAGAAGGCGCTTGGCGGCGGATCTGCAGGCGGCTCAACGACAACAACTCCAAAGCCGGATACCGGAAGTGGGACAGGTACT
>RCUK01000328.1_pt1 | contig 48173 bp, 48 predicted proteins | sample 2166381 | NCBI WGS metagenome assembly RCUK01 (sample SAMN09932809, study PRJNA488358) | compost metagenome | isolation source: compost soil in an enriched community | place: Germany: Experimental Botanical Garden | reverse complement strand
GGCGCGGACAGCGCGGAGGGGGCAGGCGCTGGGGTCATGGACGGAGGCTACAGGTCGAGCCGGATCGCACCGTTGCTGACATAGCGGGAGAAGTTCTGGAATGGGATGGCCGCTTGCGCGCGGTAGTTCTCGTCCTGCCAGCTGAAGACTGTGTCCATCCGGGCGACTTCGACCTGCACGAGACCACGGCGCACTTCGAGCTCAGGGCCGTCGCCTTCGCTGTACTCGACCACGCCGACCACTTCGGCGGCCAGTGTGGTGGCCAGGTTGTCGCGGATTCGTTCGTTCAGGCGCATCAGCTGATCCGGGGCGCTGCGCGCATGTTGGGTACGCGGCGCCAGCCCTTCCTCCATCACGAGCGCCGCATGCACGCCTTCATCGGCATGCATGCGGCGAACGAAGGCCGTCAGGTGGTCCAAGCCGTGCAAGCCGACCTTCGTGCCGATGGCCCAGCGCAGCATCACGAAGTGATAGGCATCGGCGATGGAGCGCTGGCCCGTGAGCCATGCGCGTCCGGCGAGTTGCGCATCGAGCCGCGCGAGGTACTCGCGCACGTGGCTGCGCGCAGTGGCAGCCAGTCGCGCCGCCTGGCCGTCGTCCGGCAGGTAGCGCTCGGGAAAGAAGATCGGCCTGAACGCCTTGTGCACATCGGAGTTCAGGAAACCGAGCCAGCGCATCACCTCCGCCCGCGCGCGCGGCGAACCGTCGCCAGCCAGCTGCAGTTGCGGATGCAGGTCCGCAAGGTAGCCAAGGATGGCGACGTTCTCGGTCAGCGTGAAGTCGCCATCCACAAGCAGCGGTACTGTGCCCGTCGGGTTGAGCGCCAGGTACTCCGGCGTCTTGATGCCGTGGCGGTCCATGCGCACCGTCTCGTACGGCTGGCCGGACCACTCGAGCACGATGTGATCGGCCAGCGCACTGGCGCCTGGCATGTAGAAGAGTTTCATGGCGGGGGTCCTGTATGCGTGTGCCGGCTTCCTGTTGCAGGAAGCAAGGGATGCCTTCCACCCGCCGCGTCGCCGTGTTGCTGGTCGGATTTACGCGGGGACACCGCGCCGACGTGAGTCTGTCCCGTGCACGAACGGGTGGAAAGTGCACGCCTCATTACAGCCGCCTCGGCGATCTGACACCCGTCATCTTCGTTGCGGCGGGTGGAATGCAACCGGTGGGTTATTTGACTGGAATAAAGAACTCGGCGCCCTTGTTCTTCACGAGCATGACGACGAACTTCGCGGGTTTGGTCTTGCTTGCGTTGCGTCCGACGGTGTGGATGTCGTCGGGGCCTTCGTAGAAGGTGTCGCCGGGCTTGAGTGTGACTTCCTTGCCACCTTTGACGCCCATCACGATCGAGCCTTCGAGCACGTACACGTAGCTGTGGGCGTCATGACGATGCACGGGGTCGGCGGCGCCGGGCGGATAGTCCACCGTGATCATCAGCACTTCCTTGCCGGGGATGTCCTTCATCTCTTGGGTCAGCAGCGGCGTCACCTTGGCGTCCTTGGGCCCGCCGTGCGCGGCGGCGTGCTGTGACAGGGCAGCGCCTGCGGCGAGCAGGAATGTGAGCCCGAGGCTTCTTGCGATCTTGATCATGGTCTTGCCTTTGTTGATGCGATGGATGAATCGTAGGATCGGGTCCTGGGGTGCGGTAGGCCTGTGCGATGGATCACGGTGTTGTCTGCAAGGCACCAATCGCGCGTTGGCAGCACGTCCTGGCGCACCGGCACCAGCCGCAGCGACGGGGGCAGTCATCGTTGATCCTTCCCCTGGTGCAGCGGCCGCTGGTGTCGGCCGCCCTGTGCAGGCGTGCGGGTCGGCTGGCTCAGTGCGTTCTCCAGTGCGATGGCAAGGCTCAAGCCCACCAGCGCTTCTTGCCCCATCAGCGCGAGGATTTCCTGGCAGAGCGCATCGTGAGCGGGTGTCGTGCCTCGCCGCGCCAGCGCCTCCGCCCATGCGAGCGCGGTCTGCTCCTGTGGCCGCAGTGCCGCGCCCGCTTCGCGCCAATCGGCCACCAGCACGAGCTTGTCGATCGAAAAGCCCGCATCGATCAGCGACAGGAAGTGGGCGTCGATGCGCGCGTCGCATCCATGAACCTGGGCGACACGCAGCTTGGCCAGCCCAACCAAGCCCATGCATAGGCCGCTGCGTTCGACGCACCGATGAATGAGATCTGCGGCCGCTTCGTGAGAGGAAGGCGGGCTCCGCGGGGGACCTTCGGGTGTCGCAAGGCGGTGTGTGCTTGCTTGGCGCGGCGCCTCGCTCATGCCGGGGGCTCCCCTTCCACAGGCTCGAAACGCGCGCCCGCTTCGAGCGTTCGGTGAACGGGGCATCGCTGCGCCATTTCAAGAAGCTCCTCGCGTTGCGCTTGCGTGAGGGTGCCCTCGATGGACACCCGGCGGCTGAAGACATCGGGCGGGGCGGCCGACTTGTCCTTTCGGTGGCTCACCGCGGTGCGGATGCGCGCGACCGGCCAGCCCTTGCTGTCGGCGTAGTGGCGCAGCGTCATGGTCGTGCAGGCGGCGAGCGCGGACGACAGGAGGTTGTAGGGTGTCGGTCCTGAACCGAGCCCGCCCACCGTGGCGGGTTCGTCGGCGAGCCAGCGCGAGCCGCCCGAGCGCAGCGCGAGTTGGAATTTGCCCAACCCCGTTTCTTCGGCCTCGGCATCCGCCGCGATGGGGTGCCCGGCGGGCGGCTCGGGCAGGTAGGGGGCCGCCCAGGTCGCGATGAGGTGCGCGACCTGTTCGGCGTCTTCGCGCTTGGACAGCAGATGGTCCGCATCATCGAGCGAGACGAAACTCTTCGGGTGCCTTGCTGCCAGAAAGATGCGCGTGGCGTTCTCGATGTCGACCGTCCGGTCCTGCGGCGCGTGCAGCAGCAGCAGCGGCCGGTGCAGTGCCGCGATGCGCGCACCCGGGTCGTGTGCGCGCAAGTCGTCCACGAAGGCCCTGCCCACCGCCATGGGCCGTCCGACCACCTGGACCAGCGCATGCCCCTCGGTCTCCAGGCGCGCAAGACCCGCCGGGTCCAGCAGGTGCAGCACCTGGGCCACGTCGAACGGCGCGGCAATGGTCGCAATCGCTCGCGCGGTCGCGATGCGGCCTGCCGCGGCGAGCACGGCGGAGCCGCCCAGGCTGTGACCGATGAGCAGGCGCGCAGGCATGCCGGCGGCTTTCATGGCATCGGCGGCGCTCACGAGGTCCTGCACGTTCAGCGAGAAGCTCGCATCGGCGAAGCTGCCCTCGCTTTCACCCAGCCCGGTGAAATCGAAGCGAAGCACGCCAATACCCGCGCTGGCCAGCGCGCGAGCGATGCGCACGGCCGCGAGGTTGTTCTTGCCGCAGGTGAAACAGTGCGCGAAAAGCGCCCAACCCCGCTGAATGCCCTCGGGCATTTCGAGGCTGCCTGACAGGCGGTGTCCCTGGGCATTGATGACTTCGAAGGGGCGTGTTGGCACGGGGCGAGTTCCTGTGTCTAGAGCAGATGCGTTCGGATCGGGATGCCGGCCTTGAGCGTCAGGGTCACCGGGGTTCGCTCGGCGATGTCGACCAGGCGCGCCTTCTGGGCGTCGTCCACACCGAGCAGGCGCAGCGATCTTTCGATCACCATGGCGTTGTCTACCCGGGACAGGTGCAGGTCGACCTGCACCGATTCGAGGGGCCAGCTCCTGAGATCGGCATACATGCGCAGCGTGATGGCGGTGCATGCCCCCAGGCCGGCGATCACCAGTTCGTAGGGCGTGGCTCCGGCGCCTTCGCCGCCAAGAACGGAGGGCTCGTCCGAGACGAGCGTTTGGCCGCTGGCCAGGTCGATCTGCGTGCGGTAGTGGTCGCGTCCGATGCGCGCTGTGCCTTGGGCCATGATCGAGCCTCTTTCTTCACGCCGAAGCGGAGCCTGCGGGCGGCGTGTCCGCAGGCAGGGGGATGAATTCGCTGTCGCCGGGTACGCCCGCAAAGCGCTGTGCACGCCAGTCGTCCTTGGCCTGTGCGATGCGCTCGGCGCGAGAAGAGACAAAGTTCCACTCGATGTGCCGTGGCTCGGCAAACGGCTCCCCACCGATCAGCATCAGCCGCGCAGCGCCGGCCGCGCGCAACACGAGTTCGGCGTCGGGCTTGAAAACCACGAGTTCTCCGGCTTCGAAGCGGCCGGCTTGGCCAATGACCTCGAGGGCGCCCGACACCACATAGACCGCGCGCTCCATGTGCTCTGCCTTCACCTGGTAGCGCGCGGCGTCCTCGAGCACGATGTCGGCGTACACCATGTCGGAGTACGTGCGCACCGGTGATACCAGACCATCGCTGCGTCCGGCGATCAGCGTCAATGTGGCGCCCTCCGATGCCGTGCGGGGAATGGTCGTGGCGGCGTGATGAAAGAAGCCCGGCTCGGCCTCCTCGTGCGCTTTCGGAAGCGACACCCAGGCCTGGATGCCGAAGAGCGACGCGCCGGCCCGGCGCTGCGTGGGGGGCGTGCGCTCGGAGTGGACGATGCCTGAACCCGCGGTCATCCAGTTGACCTCGCCCGGGCGGATGACCTGCACGTTGCCCAGGCCGTCGCGGTGCGTGATCTCGCCCGCGATCAGGTACGTGACCGTGGCCAGACCGATGTGCGGGTGCGGTCGCACGTCGAAGGCCTGGCCAGCGGCGAAGGTCGCAGGTCCCATGTGGTCGAAGAAGATGAACGGCCCGACCATTCGCCGGTGCGCCGACGGCAAGGCACGCCGAACCTTGAAACCGTCTCCGAGATCGCGCACTGGCGGCAGGATGACGGCCTCGACACCAGCGACTTCGCTCTGGCGAGTGGACATGGCAGTCTCAGCCTGCCAGGCGCGCCGCGAGCCGCGCCACGTGTTCACCCTGGAAGCGGGCGATCGACAGCTCGTTGTCCGAGGGCGTGCGCTTGCCGTCGGAGCCGGCCAGCGTGGCGGCGCCGTAGGGCGAACCGCCGGTGATCTCGGCCATGTTCGTCAGGCCTGTGCACGAGTACGGCACGCCAGCGACCAGCATGCCGTGATGCAGCAGCGTCGAATGCAGCGACACGAGGGTGGTTTCCTGTCCGCCGTGCTGCGTGCCTGTCGAGGTGAAGGCGCTGCCGATCTTGTTGATGAGCGCGCCCGAGGCCCACAGGCCGCCGGTCTGGTCGAGGAAGGTGCGCATCTGCCCGGCGATGTTGCCGAAGCGCGTGGGTGCGCCAAAGATGATCGCGTCGTAGTTCGGCAACTCCGCCACCGTGGCGATCGGTGCCGCTTGATCGGCCTTGCCGCCGGCCTGGCGGAACGCGTCGGCCGGCATGGTCTCGGGCACGCGCTTGAGGGCCACTTCGCAGCCTTCGACCGATCGCGCGCCATCGGCGATCGCGTGGGCCATCGTTTCGAGGTGGCCATACATGCTGTAGTAGAGAATGAGAACTTTGCTCATGGTGAAGGTCCGGGTGTGGTGTGAGGGAAAAGTGAAGGGGTTCAGGCGTCGGGCGCGGTCGAATCGCGCCAGCACAGCGCCGCAAGTACGGCACCTTCGCCTTCGATCTCGAACTCGTCGGGCAACGGCCCGTCGATGCGTTCCAGTTGCACGGTGCCGGCCAGCCGTTCGCGCAGATCGCGCGCCCAACGGCTGCCGTGAGCCATCCAGGCAGGGCTGATCTCGTCGCCGTCCAGCGAAGGTTCCAGCATGACGATGACGCGCAGCATGGGCTCGTCCGTCGCCTGGACGGCCCACAGCCGCCGCACGGCGGGCTGTTCGGCGTACCAGCGGGCGAGCACGCCCGAGGTGGCGCAACGCGGTTCGCAGGCTTGGGGGGAAGCGGCCAGCGAAAGTCTCATGGCGTTCCGGCTTGCTGCGGCATATCGCGCTCTGCGTCCAGCGCGGCTTGCACGCCGGCGTCGCCGTCCATCATCCGGACAAAGCGTGCGAGGTTGTCCAGTCCCTGCATGTCGACCTTCTTGGCGGCCGACCAGCGCGAGAGCACGAACAGGTACGGGTCGGCGATGGAACGTTCGCCGGTGAGCCAGTCGCGCCCTTCGAGTTGGTCATCGAGTCGCGCGAGATAGTCGCGCACATGGCCGCGCGCGTTGTCGGCCAGCACGGGCGCCATCGCCGCGTCCTTCAGGAAACGCTGGGGCACGAAGATCGGCTTGAAGGCCTTGTGCACATCCGAGTTGAGAAAGCCCAGCCAGCGCATGACCTCGGCGCGGGCGCGCGGCGAGCCGTCGCCCAGCAGGCGCGCCTCGGGGTACAGGTCCGCCAGGTAGCCGAGGATGGCGACGTTCTCGGTGAGCGTCAGGTCGCCGTGTGCCAGCAGCGGCACGGTGCCGCCCGCGTTGATGGCAAGGTAGTCGGGCGACTTGATGCTTTCCAGGCTCATGCGCACGGGCTCGTGGTCTGCGCCGATCCACTGGAGAACGATCAGGTCGGCGAGGGAGCATGCGCCGGGCATGTGATAGAGCTTCATGAGGAATCCGTTGGTTTGAAGTGAGTTCTTCGCTTTCGGCGGGGCGGTCGGCCTCGCGTCGTGAAGGAGGGGCTGGCGAACGAGTCGATGCTAGGCAGGCGTGCGCAGAGGCGGTAGGCATTTGCCGGGGTGCACCGTGTTGTCGCCGGCGCACCAATCGCGGTGACGGTGCGCGGCGCATTGGTGCGCGCAGGGCAACACCGCGGTCACGCCATGGCACCTACCGCGGTCGACGAGGTGCTTCTACGATCCCTGTGAACCCCGACACCTGGAGCACGCATGCCGCCCATCGAGCCCGGCGAATCGGACAGCGACGTGAAGGTCCTGAGCGGCGCGCAGCGGGCCGTGGCGCACATGCAGCCCGCGGGCTGTGGGGCTTCGGGCGCAGCCGTATCAATGGCCGATGTGCACGGCTCGGCCCACCGACAGCCCGAGTCCGCACATCGCCAGGCACAGCACCAGGCAGACCGCCAGCGGCATCGTCCAGTTGCCCGCGACTTCGTGCAGGAAGCCGACCAAGGTCGGGCCAACGGCCGCCAGCAGGTAGCCGATGCACTGCGACATGCCCGAGAGCGACGCGGCAATTTGCTGGCTGCCGGCGCGCAGTCCGACGAAGGCCAGGCTCAGGATCAGTGCCGATCCCATGCCCATGCCGAAGGCGAAGATCCACAGGGGCGTCAGTCCAGGCAGGACCAGCAGGCCCGCCAAGCCAAAGGCACTCAGCGCGGGCGAGGCGAAGGCGAGCCAGCGTTGGTCAGGCATGCGCTGCAGCAGCGGCATCAACAACAGCGCGGGCACGGCCCCCGCCAGTTGCATCCATCCGTGCAGCGTGCCAGCGCGCGCGCTCGAGAAGCCGGCCTCCTGGAGGATCGAAGGCAGCCATGCAATCGCCGCGAAGTAGATGAAGCAGGTGAGGCCCAGATACCCCGCCACCTGCCAGGCCAGAGAGGCCTTCCACACCGATGCGCCCCGCGCCCCCTTGGCAAGGCCCGGAGCCGAGACGGTGCGAAAGCGCAGTTGCGGCAACCACAGCAACGCGGCGGCGAGCGGCAGCACGGCGACCGTGCCCAGCGAGGCGGGCCACCCGGCGCCCAGCGCATGGTCCAGCGGCACGGCCACGGCCGACGCGATGCCAGCGGCGGCGATCATCGCCAGCGCATAGCAGGCCGTGAGCTTCGCCACATGGTGAGGAAAGTCTCTTTTCAGCAAGCTGGGCAACAGCACGTTGGCGATGGCGATCGCGCCGCCGATCACGCAGGTCCCCGCATAGAGCGCCGACACGGTGCCGGCCGAGCGCACGGCGATACCGGCAAGCAGAAACGCCAGCGACGCGAAGAGCACGCGCTCCAGGCCGAACCGGTGCGCAAGGGACGCAGCGAGTGGAGACACCAGCGCGAACGCGAGGAGCGGAAGCGTCGTCAACAGGCCGGCCTGCGAGGCGTTCAGCGCGAAACTCTCGCGCACGGGTTCGAGCAAGGGCCCGAGCGTGGTGATCGGTGCCCGAAGGCTGGCCGCGATGAGCAGGATGCCGGCGATGAGAAGCGCGGCGCGGGGCGAGGAGTCAGCGGGTTGAGAAGAATGCATGGAGGTCCGAGGAAATGCGGGATGCCACGGTCGAATCTAGTGACGATGCGCCAATTCGAATGCCTGTGGTCCGACTGAATATGCGCAAATCCGGTCAACATGACTCAGGGGATGCGCATGAGCAAGGCCCCTGGTCCTTCGAGTTCGACAAGATGCAGGCCCGCGTGGCCGCCGTGCGCATTCACGCCCATGCACTGGCCGAAGAGCTGCCGACGCACCAGCATCGGCAGGGACAGTTGGCGATGGTGCTGCGCGGCACCGTGACCTGCGAGGTGCCGGGCGCGCTGTGGATGGCGCCGCTGCACGGTGGCTTCTGGATTCCCGGCGGCGTGCCCCACAGCCTGCGTGTGTCGCCGGGCGGGAATGTCTGTTTTCTGTTCGTTGAAGACGCTGCCGCGGTCATGCCGCCGACCTGCTGCGCGCTGGGCATCAGCTCCTTGCTTCGCGAACTCATTCTTCGCCTGGTCGTCATGGCCGGGGACCCACAGTGCGAACCGCGGGCGCAGCGGCTGCATGCCGTGCTGCTGGACGAGCTGGTGCGCATGCCGACCGAGGCCCTGTACCTGCCGGTGTCGGAGGAGCCGCGCCTGCGTCGGCTCCTCGATGCGTTGATGCGCGACCCATCGGACCGCACCACCGCAGCGCAGTGGGCGTCGCGCCTGGCCATGAGCGAGCGGACGCTGACCCGCCTGGTGCAGCTCGAAACGGGCATGTCCTTCGGCCGCTGGAGCCAACGCCTGCGCCTGATCGTGGCTCTGCAATGGCTGACCTCAGGCCTTTCGGTGCAGCAGGTGGCCAATGACCTGGGCTACGACTCGGTGAGTGCCTTCATCGCCATGTTCCGGAAAGCCCTGGGCCAGCCACCGGCGCGCTATCTCGCGCAGCGCCGCTAGAACCTGCGTGCGTAGCGCAGCTGCAGGAAGTTCTCACCGGGGTTGGGGTGCTTGATGCCTGCGTTCGAGAAATGCTCCAGGCGCAGCGCGATCTCGTGTTCGCGCTGCGCGCCGAAGCTCCGGCCGACCGCCAGGTGCGTGCTGAAGTTGAAGCTGGTCGAGAAGCTCTTTTGCCGGGTCCTGTAGCGCGACGAGGTGGCGGTCAACCCGACGCCGGTTTCGAAGAACCACGGCGAGGAGCCTTCGTCAGGGCGGTAACGCAGCACGGGAACCAGTGCGAGCTGCGACAGGTGCGACAGCCCGGCGCGGTCTGCCGCCTGGATCCGCCAGTACGCGTAAGAGGTCTCCAGATAGCTGCTCAGCTCGCCCGGCCCCAGTTGCCATCGATAGGGCAGGTCCCAGGTCAGCCCCGCGGTCAGCGTGCGGGTACCGTGCGCCGAGCCGAACTGAGTGAAGAGGGAAGAGGGGTGGTGCGCAGGCGTGTCAGCGCGCGCCGCCTGCGAAATGCAGGCGACGATGCCGAGAAGGACCATCGCCGCGCCATGTCGCTTGCGACGCAGTTGCGGTAGCCGGAGGCTGAAGTGGAAAGTGGGATCGGACATTTGATTTGCGGGTGCTTCGAGCAGCGCGGGGCTCGCGGTGTCGTCGAATGCATGAGGCTCGGCAGTTCAAGGGCGACGCGCGCTGGCCAATGACGAGGTCGAGCCCACGGTGAATGCAAGTGCGGCATCGGCGGGTGCAGCCGCCGGCGCATCTGCGGGCGTTTCGAAGCGTCCGCCAAGGCGATTGCCGGCCGGGTCTTCGAGGGTGCCGCGGGCGATCAATCGGTATTCGCCTGCGCGCCATGCGGTGTGTGGCGTGAACAACCAAGTGCGCTCGCCGTTTTTCAGCAGGGCTTGGCCACTTACGCGCCGGCCGTGTGGGTCTGCGATCGCGATGTAGTCGGCTTCCCGGCCATCGATGGCTTCGTCCAGCGTCACGACCAGTGCTTGTTTCGATGCGGCGCGCACGGACGACAGGCGCCATGCCGACACCACGGGACCGCTCGTGTCCGGGGGGGCGACGCGCCAGCGATGGATGGGATGGTCGTCAAGCGTCAAGGTCACGTCGTCTCCGTCGACCAGGATCGGCCCCAGGGAGTCACGCGCGTTCAAGCCGGTCTTGACGCGGCCTGGATGCATCAGCACGGTCAAGACTCGACCGCTGGGCGACCAGAGTTCCTGCTCGAGAAACGGTTGCTTGAGCGACTTTCCGTCGGGGCGCAGCAGTGCGAGCCTCGGCAGCACCGGGCCTTCGATCCGTGTCGCGAACTCGATGGACAGGCGCAGCAGGTTGGCCGGCACCTGGCCAGCGGACGGCTGAACGCGCACCATTTGCGTAACTGCGGGGGATGGCGCGGCTGGTCCGGCGTGCGACGCGCCCAGCGTCACGGCGAGCGCCACGGCACCGCATAGTCGGCGAAGACGCACGGCTTACTCCGATGCCTTGATCAGGTCCGGGAAGCCTTCGTCCTTTAGCAGGATGTCCTGCCGGGGTTTGATGTTCTGCAGCTGGAAGTTATCGCCCTTGAAGCTGTACTCTGCGAAGGCGTACTCCGAGACGTGGTCGGTCAGCCGAAAACTCAGTTCCTTGCCGATGGAAACGAGCTGCAGCGCGTCCTTCTCGAGCCGGCGACGCACGACGACGAACGATTTCTCGTCGAGATTGTCCAGCCGCAGCGTACCGGCCAGCGGGGCCTGCATGACTTCGACACCCGCGAGCTGGCCGAAAGGCACCTGCTTCTCGATGCCAGGACGCGAACCCGTCGCCTCCAGTTGCGACACAGGGATGACGTTAGACACACGGTCGAAGTTCGCCAGCAGCAGGAAGTCTTCGGTCTTGCCTTGCTCGGTGCGCGAATAGGCAATCATGTCAGCCGGCGTGTTGCCGTACCCGAGTTCGGCGACGGTCTTGCCGCGGATATGCGCGCCGTCCTTCAGGTCATCCAGTGGGATCGTCACCAGCGGCGTGCAGGTGTAGGCGGCCACCAGGTAGGGCTTGCCGCCCCAGCTCGCAAAGCTCATCGCGCGGATCGGCGCGCGCGTCTCGATCAGGTTGTGGCCCGCGTGGTAGATCTCCACCGAGGTGATCGACTGCTTCGCGTCGAAGGGGTACTTCACCCGGCGCAGCGTCGAGGCGAAGTCCTGGTTGGAGAGACCGGCAACGAAGAGTTCGCCTTCGCGCCACTTCATGTCGGTGACGGTGAAGCTGCGCTCAGGCGTTTCCTTCCAGAAGCTGTAGTCCGAGGTGGGCGCGTCGCGCAGCGCGACCGACGTAGAGGCCGCCTTCAAGTCGACGCGGCGCGCCTTCTTGTCGCTGGTGACCATGATGAGCGCCGGCGTCTTCGCGGTGCCGTAGCTCACAGCCACGTACACCTGCGCGGTGCCAGGCCGCACGACCATGTCCTCGACAGTGACCTTGGCGCCGCCGACCTGGGCGGAGAGCAGGCTCTCCAGGTCAAGGATGTTGAACGCCGTGCCTGCCGGCTGCTGATGTGCCGCAGGTAGCGAGAGCGCGTGGACGCGGGCGGCTTTCCAGTCGGCGATGAACAGGATGTTGCCGGGGCCCGCGGCAAGGCGGGAGATGGACTTCACATCCGCCGCGACGGCGTTGAGGGAGGCACCGAGGCAGCAGGCGAGGGCGGTGACGATGGTGCGCAGACGCATGGGGAGCTCCTTGAAGGGTGGGATGGACCCATCGATCCTAGGAACGGCCGGCCCTCGGCGGTAGGTATGCGAGAGGGAGCACGGCGTTGTCTGCAAGGCACCAATGCGTTCGCGGCCGGGCGCTCACCATGGACTTACCAGAGGCTCTCGAGCAGCGCGTCGAGCTTGACGCTCGCGTTGTTGCCCAGGTCGGCGACTTCGTTGGGGTAGTTCTTCTTCAGCAGCCGAGCGACCTCGGGGAGTTTGGCCCGGTCGAGATCGAAGGCGCCGATGCGATCGGGCAAGCCGAGCGACCGCACCACCTGCGAGATGCTGTCCGCCAAGTGAGCGGGGGCGTCCACGTCGCGCGAAGCGCCGGCATTGCCCGCGATGAAGATGCCGAGCTTGTCGCCGTAGAAATCCGCGCAGGCGCGGATCACCGGTGCCAGCGTGATGCAGGACGTCGCACTGTGAGGCAGGCCGAAGGTGCCGCCCAAGATATGGCCGATGCGATGGCTCAGCCCGTAGATGACCGAAGCCGGCGAGAAGTAGCATTGCCAGGCCGCCAGCTGCAGCTGCAGCAGGTCGTCTGGGGTCACCAGCCCCTTGTCCAGTGCCTCGCGCGTGTTCATGGCCTGCGGCCACTTCTGCAGCACCTTCAGGAACCGCTCCAGCCCGCTGGCCGCCATGATTGCGTGGGGGTGTTCCTTCGTCACCTTGCGCATGCCCTCCACCGCATGGTCCATGCCCTTGATGGCGGACGACAGCAGCAATGCGCGCGGCGTGTCGGACACGAGCACAGGATCGATCACGACCACCTTAGGCACCGTTTCGCGTACCGCGTAGCTGCGTTTGAATTTCTCTGGACCGTCTGTCTCGGTGATGCCGAAGTAGTGAGAGAACTCGGAGCCCGAGAGCGTTGTAGGCAGGGCCGCGATGGGCAGGTAGCGACCGGTCTTTTCCTGGTGCAGGTGCGAAACAGCCTTGGCCGCATCGAGCACCGAGCCGCCGCCCAGCGCCACGATCGATTCGGCACCGGCCTGCAGGCAGGCGTCGAGGCCGGCCTGCACCGCCACGTCCGGCACGTGCGCTGGCAGTTCCATGAAGCTGCCCACGGACTGCTTTAGGTTGGGGCGTACGCACTCCTGGTAGAGCTTCGTCAATGGTTCGACGGTGAACGCCATCGGCCGATGGATGCCGTGCTCGCCAAGCCGTGCCACCGCGCCTTGCAGGATGTGCTGGCCCCAGAAAATGCCGTCTTGCGGCAAGCAATTCAAATGATTCATCTCGATCGGCCTTGTGGAAGTCAGGGCCGAAAAGATAGGTCCTTCACCGATCGCTCACAAGCCGCTCTTTGCCAGACGCAGCGTCCATGTTCGTGGACGACGACGCCGCGCCGCGCGGGCGCTTCACTCGAAGTTGCGCGGATGGTCAAAGGCCGTGACGACCGGCATTTCCACGGCGAGGAAATCGACCAGCGAACGCACCGCAGGAAGCAGTCCGGTGCGAAACGGAATCAGTGCCGAGATGCGCGCATCCGCTGCCGACCAATCGGGCAGCAGTTGCTGCAGCGTCCCGTCCCGCAGCTCCGTCCTGCAGATGTAGCCCGGCAGCGCCGCAATGCCCAGGTTGGCGCACGCCGCCTCCTTCAGCGCGACCATGTTGTTGCTCTGAAAGCGCGGGTCGATGGGCATGACGAGTTCTTCGTTGTTTGGCCCCTTCAGTTGCCACTCCAGCGGCCCATTGCGCGCCATCGCGACGCTGGCGTGTCGTGCAAGCTCCGCGGGGCTCTCGGGCACACCGTGTTGCGCAAGGTACGCCGGACTGGCGAACAGGTACCAGGGCACATCGGCCAGCGCGCGCTGCACCAGTGTGGAGTTCTGCAGCGAGGCCGTGTGCCCGCGTATCGCAAGGTCGAAGCCTTCGCCCACGATGTCCACGTACCGGTCGGTCGCGATCTCAACGATGCGCACCTTCGGGTACCGGTTCAGGAAGACGGGAAGAATCTCGCGCAGCGCAAACTGCGCAATCTCTACAGCGGTGGTCAGTCGGATCACGCCGCTGGGTTCGGCCAGGCGCTGGCGCACCGCCTCTTCGGCGACGTCGGAGCTGTGCAGCATCGCGACCGCGTACTGGTAGAACTCCTTGCCGATGTCGGTCATGCCGAACTGGCGCGAGGTCCGGTTGAGCAGGCGCACGCCCAGGTAGCCCTCGAGTTCCTGGACGCGATGGCTCAGCGTCGACTTCGGCAGGCGAAGCGCCGACCCGGCGGCCGTGAAGCCTCCGCGGTCGACGACTTGGACGAAATAGAAGACATCCTTCAGATCCAGCATCGCAATCCTGGTGAGAGAGCAGGCAGGCCGCGCAGCATGTGCAGCGACAGCGCTGGCGCCGAGGATAGCGCCGCTGCTGCCTGCCCGCTATCCCCAGCGTCAGGCGGCCTCGACCACCGGCTGCGCCACGCGCAGCGAGCGCGCCACCGAGGCGACGCGCCGGCCTTGGTAGGTCGCAACGGCGAGGTCTTCGGCGCCGGGCATCACCGCGTCGCGGTTGGAGACGTGGGTCGCGCCGTACGGGGTGCCAGCCGCGAACATGGCCGGGTCGGCATAGCCCAGCGGCACGATGATCAGGCCCAAGTGCGCCATCGGGCCGTACAGGGACAGCAGCGTCGCCTCGTTGCCGCCGTGTTTGGAAGAGGTCGAGCCGAAGACCGAACCGGCCTTGCCGTTGAGCTTGCCCTGGAACCAGAGGCCGCCGAGTGAGTCGATGTAGGCCTTGAGTTCGGCGGCAATGGAGCCGAAGCGCGTCGGCGTGCCGAAGACGATGGCATCCGCCCATTCGGCGTCGGCCTCGGTCGGGGCTTCGTACTTGGCGTTCATCTCGCTGGCCCGCTCGGACCATTCGGGCACCTGACGCATGACCTCCGGTGCGACGAACTCCCGCGCGCGGCGAAGGCGCACTTCGGCGCCCTCGGCCATTGCGCCTTGTGCGACGGCTTTGGCCAGAAGCTCGGTGGAACTGTTGCGGGAATAGAAAGCGATGAGAACCTTGGGTTTGGACATGGGTTGACCTGTGTGGGAATCTGAAAAAAAGAAGGGTCTTGTGCGCCGTCAGACGGCAATGGGTTCCAGGCGCGCGAGCAGTTCGTCCTTGCGCTCGCGCAGCCATGGCGGCAGTTGGAACTCCGCACCGAAGTGGCCGGGTTCTTCGTCGATGGCAAAGCCGATGTCGGTGGTTGCGGCCTCGAACATCACGCCGCCAGGCATCTTGAAATACATCGAGCGGAAGTAGTTGCGGTTAACCGATTCGGAGGTGTCGATGTGCCCCATCGACATCAGCTTGTCCTTGATCTGCATCTGCTGCTCGACGTTGTCCACCGCAAAGGCCACGTGGTGGATCGTGCCCTCGCCGTAGATCGACGAGCCTTGCAGGCGGTCGGGTTCGTGCACGAATTCGACGATGGTGCCCGGCTTGCCGTCCGCGGTTTCGAAGCGGTGGTGCGGGCCCGATTGGCCGGCGTAGTGGAAGTCCAGCGCCTCCTTCATGAAGATGATGGATTCATCGACCTCGCGCAGCGACAGCGTGATGCTGTGCACGCCGCGGATCGCGACCTGCGCCGGAATGTCGTGCGCGATGCAGGGCGGGCGTGTGTCGTTGTCGGAGGCCACGAGATCGAACTCGATGCCGCAGGGGTGCTGGAAGCGCTGGCGCTGCTCGCCGAAGCGCTCGACGACGGCCTTGTCGAAGGTCACGCCATGGGCGCTGAAGCGGTCGCGCCAGAAATCCAGCGACCCGGCTGGCACCGAGTAGTTGATGACCCTGATCTGGCCCGAGCCGCGGCGCCCCTTCACGCCCTTCTGCTTGAAGGGGAACGACGTGACCAGCGTGCCGGCATCGCCCTGTGCGTTGCCGTAGTAGAGGTGATAGACCGGCTCGTCGCCGTCCAGCAGCACCGTCTTCTTGACGAGGCTCTGGCCCAGCAGTTTGACGTAGAAATCCACGTCTTCTTGCGCGCCGCTGACGCACGCGGTCAGGTGATGAAAGCCCTTGATGATCGACATGTGAGTGCCCTTGTGTGAGTGTGGTGGGTGGCTAGTGGGTGAACGAGGCGAATTGCTCGACCGGTGTTTTGTGCAGGGTCATGCGGTTCTCCGGCATGCCGTTGTTGGCCCAGCCCAGCGACATGCCGGCGATCACCATCTCGTCGGCCGGAATGCCCAGCTCCGCCCGCAGGACATGGTGTTGCAGTGACCAGATCTGCTGCGGGCAGGTGTCCAGGCCCCGGCCCCTGGCGGCCAGCATGATGTTCTGCAGAAAGCAGCCGTAGCACAGGAAGCTGGCCCATTCGAGACGCCGATCCATCGTGAAGATGATTCCGACCGGCGCATCAAAGAACAGGAACTGGCGTTCCACGTCGCGCATGCGTCCCACCTTGTCGCTGCGATGCACACCTTGTGCATCGCCGAGCTGCCCGCGAAAGGTGTTGAAGCGCGTGCCGTACGGTTCGTGCAGCGGTTGGGGGAAGAAGGGGTACTCCGGGGCCAGCGTGGCATGGTTGGCGCGGAACTCCGCCACGGCGGCCCGGGTGACACGGTCGCGGGCTTCCCCGGTCACGACATAGCAGCGCCACGGTTGCGTGTTGCTTGAGCTGGGCGCATGGCTCGCGGCAGACAGGATGTCCTTCACTGTGTCGACGGGAACGGGCCGGTCGAGGAAGCCACGCTTGCTGCGTCGATCCCGGATGAGGTTATCGATGAACGGTGCCGAATTCATTTCCAGAATCTCCATCAGTAGGTTGGCTGACATGGGTGTCTCTTGCGGTGTTGTTATTGAATTCACGCGATCTCTTGAAGGCTGGGGAAATCGTAGGCAGACGGGTGGCGCCTGAGAAGACATTGCTTCTTGCACGCACGGTCCGACAATCGCGAACGATCGGGGCGTTTCATTTCCCCTGCCGCACCATGTGAGGGCACACGGGCGGCGGATCACCAATGAAGGTGCGCGCCGACCAGAGTTCGGGGAACGGAATCTCGTCCATCGTGGGCGCGAGCCACGCGACGCCTTCAGTGCCGAAGTACGCCGGTCGCGCACCGAAGGTTCGCCGCGTCGCCATCAGGTGGCGAAATTTCCAGTTGCAGAAGCCTTCTGCGATGTCGGCCAGGGTCTCGCCGAGCTGTTGGAGCTCGATGTTCGCGTGCGGGTCGGCATAGATCTGGCGCCAGACCTGTTCGACGTCGCGACTGGGGCTGTAAGGGGCTCGCAGGTCGCGCGCGAGCACCTCGGCCGGCACGTTCAGTCCACGACGCCGGAGGAACGCGAGCACGTCGTCATAAAGGCTCGGTTCGCCCAGCGCCTGATTGAGCTGTTCCCAGCGATGGGGTTGCGGCTCGAAATGCTGCAGGTGCTCGGCCTGCTTGATGCCCAGCAGATAGACCATCTGCCGGTAGGTCCAGCCTTGGAGCGCCGTGTCCTTGCCGTGCGTGGCGACCGCGCGAGAAAGGATGGCGAGCAGGTCGTTCGGCGTCATCCAGTCGATCGAGCGCCAGATGGCGTCCAGCGGCGCGTGGTGTGCCACGACGCGCTGCAACGTGCGCCAGGCCTGCGGCAGATCGTCGGCCCGCAGGAACGCCTGGGCCGACTGGATCTCCTTGATGATGAGCATCCAGTAGAGCTCCGACACCTGCACATGCACGATCCAGGCGTGCTCGCCCGGATGGTCGCTGACCGTGCGCTGCAGCGAGTGCAAGGTGTCAGTCTGCATCCATGCGCTGTAGGGTGTCTGGCCGCCCGCAGGACGGTCGATGGTCTGAGGGGTGGGGGTGTCGCTCATGGTGTGCTCCTGGTGGTGGGGGGATAGGTCGTCGATGCGCCGGCGTGCAGCAGGCGTTCGATCTGCTGTGCGATGTGCAGCAGGGCGCCGTCGTGACCCGGCTTCGCTACGATCTGCAACCCGATGGGCAGCCGGGCGTCGCGTGCGGGCAGCGGGATCGAGAGGGCGGGGAATCCGGCGACATTGAACGGCGCCGTGTAGGTCATGAGCGCCTCGCGCACCGTGCCGGACCAGAGACCGATGTCGATCGATGCCTGGCCCACGCGCGGCGCGGTGCAGGGGCAGGTCGGGAGCACGAGGTAGTCGAGCACCGACATGGCCCGATGCAGCCGGGCAGTGAAGTCACGCCGCGTCTGCTGCGCGCGCGCGTAGTCGCCCAGCGTGAGAGTTCGGGCGCGCTCGAGCCGCTCGATGGTCTCGCGGCCGTAGTGGGCTGCGATGCGTTCAGCGTCGTAGCGCCGGAAGTGCTCGACTCCGCCTTCGGTGAGGACGATGTGCGCAAAGGCCTCGAAGACGCCGTCGAACAGCTCCGGCGCGTCGAGCGGCGTGCACGCAAAGGCCTGGCCGAGTCTCGCCACGGCGGCGTCGAAGGCGTCCGCGGCATCGGCGCCCAGCGGCACGGGTGCAACCTCGCGCACCACGCCCAGGCGCAAGGGGGCCGATGCAGCGCGATGCGACGTGTCGATGCCGAAGGCACTCGCCAGCAGCGCGACATCGTCGACGCTCGCCCCTAGGATGCCGGGATGATCCAGCGTCGGCGCCAGCGGAAAGATGCCGCGCGTGGGCAGCGCGCCGAAGGTCGGCTTGAAGCCGACGACCCCGCACAGCGCAGCCGGGATCCGCACCGATCCGCCGGTGTCCGTGCCGAGGCCGGCCGCTACGGCGCCGCAGGCGATGGCCGCCGCCGCGCCGCCGCTCGAACCGCCGGGAATGCGTGTGCGGTCCCACGGATTCAAGGTGTCGCCAAAACTGGCGCTGGCCGTGGTCACGCCCCATGCGAACTCGTGCGTGGCCGTCTTGCCGATGGGAATGGCGCCGCGTTCGACCAGCGCACGCACGACGTCGGCATCGGCAGTCGGCACGTGTCCGAGCCAGGCGGCCGAGCCGTAGCTGGTTTCTATGCCATGGGTGTCGATCAGGTCCTTGATGCCTATGGGCAAACCTTCCAGCGATCGTGGCCGGCCTTGCGCATAGCGCGCGTCGCTTTGTGCCGCAGCCGCCAGCGCGCCTTCCCGGTCGATGGCGGCGAACGCGCGCAGTTCTCGCTTGCTGGCCTGTGCGGCGTCGAGCGCCTGCGCGACCAGCGCCACGGTCGTGATGCGCCGTGCGGCCAGTGTTTCGAGCGCAAGGCGCGCACCGGGTGCGCGAGGGATCACGGGGGATGGCGTGCGAACAGCGGTCAAGGTTTTTCTCCGTGCTCAGGTAGGCGTGGGACGACCGCACCCGCCACTACGAAGCGACGGGTGGAAGGGAACGAGGGTGGAAAAAGCAGCGGCTGGGCTGCTCGGCGAGACTTCAGGCCGTGGCGGCGGCCCGGCAGTCAGCCAGGGCATCCATGTAGCGAGAGTGCGGCATCGACCCGATCGATGCCTGGACCGCTTCCTTGCACAGGGACAGGCGCCTGGCCAGTGCATCGGCGTAGCGCGCGACGTGAGGCAGCGCATCCCACATCGACGGCAGGCCGAGGTAGTTCAGCCGCACGAGGTTGACGCCCCAGAACACGTCGGCCAGGGAGAAGGCGTGGCCGTTCACGAAAGCGAACGACCCCGCCGCCAGGTCGCGCTCCAGGTCGATGAGCAGCTGCTTCGTCTGCTCGCGCGCCGTGCGTTGGAAAGCTGAATCGCGGGATACCTTCTTGCCGCCGCTTTCCTTCACGATCTTGGCGCGGTAAGCCGCCACCAGCTCGGGCTGGTCCGCGTTGTCGGCAATCAACCGCTCCAGCGCCATGACCTTGTAGTCATACACCGTCTGCATCGAAGCCTTGAGTGCGTCGGGCCGCAGATCCGCATCCGGATGAAAACCGTAGAGCAGGGCGCCGTTGGCGATCCGGTCGACGATGCCGGCCTGACGCAGGACTTGCGCACGTGCATCGGGTGCATCGGGAACGAGCTGGACCGGGGTGCGTGAGACGCCGTCGAGATAGATGCAGATGCGTTGCGAATCAGCAATCACGCGGCCGGTGTCGTAGTCGACGAGCAATGGCACGACACAGGGATCGAAGCCTTCCGAGTCGACCGAGGTCCGTCCGCTGTAGCCGCTGACGTACTCGCGGCTCAGTTCACGCGCAGCGACCAGGCGCAGGCGGATGTAGGCAGGGCTGTAGTGTTCGGCCGGGACCAGTGCACCGCTTTCCATGGTGCTCAGGATGCGCATGTCGTTGGAGCGGTACGGCAACGCCTTCTCGTGCAGCACCGTGCGCACTTTCTGCGAGCACAGCGAGCTTGCCGCATGGAAGAGCTCGAAGCGCGGTTGCGAGCCAGCGCCCACGGTGGTGATGCGGGCGGGGTCCGCAACGGCGGCGCGCGCGGCGGCGGCCATTTCGATCAGCAAGGCACGACTCGTCATCACATTCCTCATCTGCCTGCGCGGCAGGTACACCAACCAACAATCAATGAGCAGCTTTTCGTTCGATCCGTCTGTGGATGAACGCAGGCAAATCGTAGGGAGGCGGCCGGTGATTGAGAAGGCGTCGGACCTTGTACGCACGGTCCCGGAATGTCGAACGATCGAGGGCGCGGTTCAGCTTTCGGATGCCTGGCCGGCTTCGGGAATCAAGGGTACCCACCCGCGCTGGGCGCGCACGCGCACCAGCCAGTCCCGGATGCCGGCAAAGCGGGCCATGTCGTAGCCGCCCTGGTCGGCCAGTGACACATACGCGGAAAGTGCCAGGTCGGCGACGGTGTAGTGCGTGTCCACGAGCCATGTGCGGCCGCGCAGCCACTGGTCGAGTTTTTCGAGGCCTGCGTACCCCTCGACGCGCAGCCGTTCGATGTCCTGCTGCCTTTCCTGGGCAAGGCCGTGCAGGTGAAGCACGCGCGGGATGGCAATGGCTTTCTGGAGGTCGGCCTGTTCGAAGAAGAGCCAGCTCATGACCTCCGCCTCCAGGTACGGGTCGTCGGGAAGGTAGGGCGTTCCTTGGGCAAGATGCAGAAGGATCGCGCCCGATTCGACGATCGGGCGCCCGTCGTCGAGTACCAGGACCGGCACGCGTGAGAACCGGCTGATCTGGCCAAACGCGGGTTCGCGCGTCTCGCCCTTCTGCAGATCCAGCGTGATGCGTTCGTACGCCAGGCCCAATTGGCTCAGCAGGATGCGGATCTTCCAGGAGTTGCCCGACAGACGGCTGTCGTAGAGACGCAGCATGGTTGACTCCATCAAGTGATGGCCCGCGAAAGGCCGTGCCGCGATTTTCGCTGGAGAAAGCCGTTGCTGCTACAGGTGCGTCAGGCGTTTCAGTGCGGCTGCAGATGAAGGGCCAGGAAATCCGCGGTCCTGCGGTTGGCCAAGGCCGCCGCTTCGGCGTTGTAGGCCGTGCCGCGGTGCCGTGCAAACGCGTGGCCACATCCTGGATAGCTGTAGACCTGTACCTGCGGCTGTCCGTTCAACGCAGATGCGATCTGCCGCTGCGCATCGGCGGGGATGTACTCGTCCTTCTGCGCGAGGTGAACGATCAGTGGGTTGGCGATCCGGTCCGCTTCGCGGACATGCTTGTCCGCGTTGCCGGGGTAGTACGCCACCGTTGCGTCGGGTCTCGCACGCGCGGCCGTGAGGAAGGCCAGCAGGCCGCCCAGGCAGTAACCGACCACGCCGATCTTGCCCGTGACCTCCGGCATCGCACGGGCGGCCTGTACGGTGGCGGCGATGTCGCTCACACCCGCATCGAGGTCGAAGGCGTTGTACAGGACCTGGGCTTGCGCGAGCTCCGCTTGCGTGCGGTCGGAGAGGTCGAGGCCCGGGGTGATCCGCCAGAACAGGTCGGGGCAGACGGCCAGGTAACCTTGGGCCGCGAGTTCATCACAGGTCTGGCGCATGTCGGCGTTGACGCCAAAGACTTCGTGGATGACGACGATGGCCGGCGCGGGGAGTTTCTGCGGACGGGCGACGTACGCGTTGAAGCTGCCCCCCGTGGTGGCGATCCGAATGGGCGCGTACATGGTTTTCTCCTCAGGCGGGCTGGTCGGCGCTGAGCCAGAAGGCAACGTTGCGCACGTATTGCTTCGTCGAGCGAAGCGCTTCGGAGAAGCGGATGATTCCATCGCCGGCCGGTTCCGCCACGAAGGAAGGACAACCGGCCGAAGGGTCCCAGTTGTAGTCGGCGAAATGATGAAAGGTCGACTGTGCGATGGCCCGACCACCGTGCTCGGAGTGCTCGAATGCGACAGCGATGTTGAAGCGCCTGCCGGACAGCGAGCTCTGCCCTTCCATGACGACGCGGCAGCTCGAATCACCGGGCGGTACGCCGACCGTGCCTTCATGGGGATGCGCGGGCAGGTACTGGATCACGCCCGTGGCCGAGCGCCTGTCGCGCATCACTGGGTGAATGCTGCCGACCGACCGGATGCGCTGATAGTCGCCGTTTGCGCCCGAGTGGTAGTTGGGCCACGAGATGGCGCCCGAGAACGGGTTGTCGACGCACTGGCGGTTCGTATCGGGCTCGCAGTTGCGGCTGTGGAAGTGGTGTGCGGCGCCGACGCCACTGAGGTTGCAGATCGAACTGCCCAGGTCCATGTGGTCGCGCGTGACCATGAGGCCGCCGCCGCGGCGGCGGAATCGGCTGATGCTCGCGCAGTCTTCCGGTGTCAGGCCGTCGCCGGTATCGACGGCAAAGAGCCAGAGCTGGTCAAAGTCAGATTCATCCAGCGTCGACAGCACGGGGTCGGGAGCAGTGCGCGACGAACGGTCGCGCGCAGTCACCTGGAAGGCGGGCCGACCGTTGTCGTCCTGAAGCTGCGAGAGAAACGAACCCAGGCGACTGAATCGCGAAATGTTCCAGTCGTCCGGGTCTCCTTCGATCGTGGTTTGCAGCAAAAGATTCAGCATGGTGCAGGTTCGAGGTCGGTCGGTCGTGGGCGTGGCTCAGCTCTTGAGGAAGGCAAGCAGGTCTGCATTGATCTTGTCTTGCATCGTGGCGGTGAGCCCGTGCGGAGCGCCGGGGTAGTAGATCGCCTTGGCGCCCTTGACGAGCTGAACGGACTTCTTTGCCGAGTCGTGGATGGGCACGATCTGGTCGTCCTCGCCGTGCATGATCAGCGTGGGCACATCGATCTTTTTCAGGTCTTCGGTGAAGTCGGTTTCGGAGAAGGCCTTGATGCACTCGTAGGAGTTCTTCTGGCCGCATTGCATGCTCCAGAGCCAGAACTGGTCCAAGATGCCCTGCGACACCTTCGCGCCCGGGCGGTTGGCGCCGAAGAACGGGAGAGCGAATTCCTTGTAGAACTGTGAGCGATCACCGGCGACGCCGGCGCGAAGGCCGTCGAACACCGTGATCGGCAGGCCTTCGGGGTTTGCCGCGGACTTCAACATGACAGGCGGAACGGCCCCGATGAGCACGGCCTTGGCCACCCGCTTGCTGCCGTGGCGTCCGATGTAGCGCGCCACTTCGCCGCCGCCCGTGGAGTGGCCGACCATCGTGGCTTTCTTCAGGTCGAGTGCCTCGAAGAGAACCGCGAGGTCGTCGGCGTAACCGTTCATGTCATTGCCCGACGAAGACTGGCTCGAGCGGCCGTGCCCGCGCCGGTCGTGCGCGATGACGCGGAAGCCGTTGCGCGCCAGGAAGAGCATCTGTCCGTCCCATGCATCGGCGTTGAGCGGCCATCCGTGAGAAAAGGTCACGACGGGACCTTCTCCCCAGTCCTTGTAGTAGATCTGCGTGCCATCGGGGGTGGTGATGGTGTTGCTCGTCCGCGAAGGGCTCGAAGGCTGGAGGGGCCGAGTGCGGGTTGCTGCGCCGGCTGCTTCTTGCATGCCGAAGGCGAGGGTGCCGGTGGCGACGGCAGCGCCGGTCGCGATCAGGTGTCGGCGCGAAGGATTCTGTGTGGTCTTCATGGTTTCCTGCGGTTGAAATTGAAACGTCGCACCACGGTGCGCGAGTGCTGGGAAAGAGGCCGTGGAACGATTGAAATGCTAGGTTCGCCGAGGGCGAGCGAGTAGGCCTGCGCAGGGACTCACGCTGTTGTCGCGTCGGCACCAATCCCGGCCTCGGCCTGCAGCTTCGGGCTGAGGTCGGTGAGGCAAGCCAGGTCGGCGGCCCGGATCTTCGAGGTCATGAAGTCGATGAACACGCGCATGCGCGAAGGCAGGTGCTGGCGGCTCAGATAGCAGATGTAGTGGCCGCTGTCGTCGGGCGCGTACTGGGTCAGGCACGCGACAAGCGCACCGGTCCTGAGCGCCTCGCAGGCCAGGTAGCCCGGCAGCTGGGCGATGCCGTGCCCGTCGAGCACGGCCTGCAGCACCAGGTCCGCATCGTTGTAGGTGAGCTTGGCCTGCGGCACGAGCTTGCGTGGCTGACCCCCGACCTTGAACTCCCACTCGAAGATCCGGCCGGATGAATAGCGGAAGTTGATGCACTCGTGCCCGGCCAGGGCTTCCACGCTGTCGGGCAGCCCGTGGGCTGCCTGGTAGGCGGGTGAGGCGCACAGCAGCAACTGCATGGGGATGATCTGCTTGGCGATGATCTGGGCGTCTTCCATGCGGCCGTTGCGAAACGCGATGTCCACGCGGTCGGAGGTGAAGTCGGTCGGCTTGTCGTTCAGCAACAGGTCGATGGTGACCTCCGGGTAGGTTGCGCGAAATTCGCCCAGCAGCGGCGCGACGACCCGGCGGCCGAACCCGACTGCGGCGTTGATGCGCAGGTGCCCGCGGGGCGGGCCTTGCCGCAGGTCCCGCATTTCTTCGACGGCCTGCACGATCCGGTCGACGCCGGTGTGGCAATTGGCGTAGAAGAGGTCGCCTTCGCGTGTGAGCGTGGTGCTTCGCGTGGTGCGCAGGAAGAGCCGCACGTTCAGCTGGTCTTCCAGCTTCTGGACGCTGCGGCTCACGGCGGAGCGGCCGATGCCCAGCCGATCGGCGGCCCGTGCGAAGCTGCCTTCCGTGACAACGGCAATGAAGGCAACCACCCCGGCATAGCTGGTGGCAAAGCTGGAGGCCAGCGGGTCCGCGCGTGGCGCGAGGGGGAGGGAAGAGGGCGAAGGAAGGGCAGAGGTTGTCATGAGTCGGCTTCTCGGTTCGAGGGATCGGGTGTCCTGATTCCCCCATGAAAGCGAAGCGGTCACTCTGCGCGCAAAGCCGTGCCGGGGCCAGTTAAGCCCTGTCAATGTTTGTTATGCCCGGCCTTCAGGTACTGTCTCCGTGAGCCCGATGCGGCGCAAAGTCTGTCAGGTCCGGGAGAGCGCGCTGCGCAGTGCGCGGGCTTGCGCAAGGCCGGGGTGCTCGCCGTGCGGCGCCGCGCGCGCGCAGATCTCGTCCAGCAATTCGAGGGCATCCTTCCTCTTGCCTCGGCGATCCCACAGGCGGGCGGTGCTGATCGCCGCACGAAACTCCCATCCCAGGGCGCCTTGCTGCCTGGCGGTGTCGATGGCACGCAGGTAGAACATCTCGGCTTCATCGTCGAGGCCGCGCTGCTCGCAGCGCCGGCCCGCAGCGCGCCAGGTCTCGGCCGCGCTCCATTGGCCGTGTCCGGCGCTGGCGCGCGCGATCGTCTCGTCGTCGACCCAGTCGACGCAGAAGGTCACGAGCATTTCCTTGCGTGGTGCGTCAAATTCGTCGAGTTGCTGCGCCACCTGCCGGACATGCCGATGGGCGTCGTGCGCGGTGAGCGCCTGCAGGCCGAGTGCATAGCAGTGCGCCCACTGGTGCCAGTACACCAGCCCTCTGCGCCGGGCCTCGTCCAGCAGCATGCGCACCCATTTGCGCGCCAGTTCCAGCTCGCCCGACCACAGGGCGACCGGGCATGTGCCGAACAGCGCGAAGCACAGCGACAGCGCATTGCCTCCGGCCTCGGCAAGAGCCACCGCGTGGGTGGCGGTGGCCATGGCCTTCGCCGCATCGCCCTGGAGCCAGAGCGTACGGGCCAGAAAGGCGTTCGATGCGACGGCGGCATCGACCTGGAACAGATTGACGGGTGTCTGGCGCACGGTGCCGCCCACAATGATCGCCGCCTGGGCGCCGGCACTGGCCGCAGAAAAGTTGCCGCAGAAGTGACTCGCCAGCGCGGTCATGCGATGTGCCAGATTGAGCGCGGCGGGATCGGGGGTCGATTGCGCGAATTCGAACAGCACCTGCGAGTGGTGCAGCGCGGCCGCGTATTCGCCCCGGATCGCATGCAGCACGCAGATGCCCCAGCGGGCCTGGAGTTCCAGCACGACCGACCCGACCGACATGGCCACGGCAAGCGCCCGATCGTAGGCAGCGCCCATCTCGGGGACCGGTCCGCGGGTGTGCCACAGCGCATTGCCCAGAGCGATCTGCAGCCATGCCTCTGTCTCTGTGCCCCCATCAGGCGGTTGCGCGAGGCATGCGAGCGCGGCGATGACCCGGTCGCGATACTCCTCGACCTGCGAGACGTGAAACCACAAGGGCGCCGAAGCGATGGTGAGCGCGGCGCCGGTTTCCCAGTCGTTCTGCTGCGCCGCCAGGCAGGCGTCCAGCGCGCTGCGCACGTCGTCCAGCCGGTGCGCGTAGCGTGCATTCCAGGCCTGTACCGTGAGTTCGCCTGAATCCGACGTCGCGGCGCTCATCAGCTCGCGCATGAAGAGCGCATGGCGCCGCCGCAACGCCGGGCCTTCATCGGTCTGCGCGAGCAGTGCGGCGGCGTAGCTGCGCGTCGTATCGAGCAGCCGGTAGGGCGCGATGCTGTCGCTGTTGTCGAACGACACCAGCGACTTGTTCGCCAGCGAGATCAGTGCATCGAACGCCACTTCGGAATCCATGTCCGCCCGGGTGACACTCAGCGCCGACTCGACATCGAAGCGCCCGCGAAAGACCGAGAGCCGCCGAAAGAGTCGCAGTTCCGCGTCGTCGAGCAGTGCAATGCTCCAATCCAGGGCGGCCGCGAGCGTGCTGTGCCGAGGCAGAACGGCCCGACTGCCCGCGGAGTAAAGCCGCATGTGGTCATTCAGCCGGAAAGCAAGGTCGCCGATCGGCTGGACGCCCAGGCGTGCCGCCACCAGTTCGATGGCCAGCGGGATGCCATCGACCTGCCGGGCGATTGCGGCGAGCAACCGGCCGTCGGAATCCTCGAACGCGCGGGCACCCACGGCCTTCGCACGCTCGACCAGCAGTTCTACCGCCGGCGACGCCATGGCTTCGGCCAGATCGGCACACTGCGCCCCGGGCAGCGCGAGCGGCGACAGCCGTTCGACGTGTTCTCCCTCGATGCGAATCGCCTCCCGGCTGGTTGCGAGAATGCGCAAGCCGGGCAGGGCGCCGAGCAGTTCGGTGACAAGAAGCGCCAGCGCGTCGAGCATGTGCTCGCAGTTGTCGATCAGCAGGAGCACGTCGCGGTCCTCCAGGCGCTGCAGGATGGCCCGCGTCGTGTCGGGGGTGTCCGCCGGTGCGCCGAGCGCGCGGGCCACCGTGCTCACCAAATGGGCCTGCGAGACCAGCGATGAAAGGTCGATGAAAGCCAGCTGCATGGCCGTGCGTTCTGCGTGGCATTCGGCCGCATGGATGGCGACACGGGTCTTCCCGATACCGCCGGTGCCGACGAGGGTGACCAGCCGGCACGTGGCGAGTGAAGCCAGCACGCGCTCCATGTCGGCGTCGCGGCCGACCAGCCGGGTGAGGCGCTCCGGCAGCTTGGCGAAAGACAGCGCGGGCAAAGCCGCCGTCCGCGGCCGATCCTCGGTCGGCATGCCGACCTGTTCGCGAAAAACCGTGCCATTGAACCGATAGCCGCGCAGGGGAATGTTCGAAATCCATTCCTTGCAGCTGTCCCCGTCTTGAGGCTCACCCAACGCCTTGCGAAGCGCGGAGATGTGGACCCGCACACTGGACTCCTCGACCACCACCCCGGCCCAGACGGTGGCGAGCAGCTCGTCCTTGCCCACGACTTCCCCCATACGTCTGAGCAGTTGCAGCAACAGCTCGAACGAGCGCGAGCCCAGGCGCACGCTGGCCCCGAGTCTTTCCAGCCGGCGCTGGGACTCCCAGAGGATGAATGCGCCAAAGCGCCAGCGAACTTCGCCCGGCCCCTGTGCCTCGCCGACATGCGCCTGCCCTGGCGTGGAGCGCGCTGCGATGTCGTACATCTCACCCACTCGCGAGCACTCGTAAGGCCTGCGCTGCGGGTGGGCCCGCGCGGCGTCGGACGGTGGCGACCCGCCAGCCCGCCATGGGAAATACCTCGAGCGCAGATTTTTTCATTCGATGATCCAGTCAAGATGAAGGCCGCAGCCGTTCGGCCCCACGGTGCGGGATGAACTGGCTGGCGGCGGGGACGAGCCCCCTTCGATATGCAAGACGGCCAGGCCCGAGGTTTTGTGACAGGAATCGCGATGTGCGCTTTGCATGGGCAGCAATCACCACTGTCGGCGATGTCGAGCGATTGGATGCGATGAGGGGCCGTTCAGGAACCCGGTTCGGGTGAACGAAGCGTCCTGAGATCGCGAACGATGTACCGCGCCGGCTCTCGCCGATTGGTGTTCCGCCGGCAACACGGTGCGCCACCGCAGCGCCCTTCTGCAAGGAGATGCGGCTGCCTACGATCGGTGTCATCGCGAAAAACCAGAGAACAACATCGTTCATCACCGAGGCCCCCTGCCGCGACGAATCCGGGGCGGCCGCATCAAGAAGCACGGATTTCTCGTGAACCTTAATCACACCAGGGGCGCGCAATCCGCCCTTCAGACCCCGCACGACGTTCGAGCCGCAACGAGCTTGCGCTGCACGATCCGGGACCGGGCGCTGGCCGTCATCTCGCACGAACTCAGGCAGCCTCTGAATGTCATTCAGATGAACGCCAGCCTGCTGCAGCGCCTGCCCGCATCCGCGGAGCCCTCGCAACTGCAGCGCATCGCCCAGGCGATGCAGCGCGCCATCGAGAGCCAGACGCGGCTCATCGACGACCTGCTCGATTTCTCGCGCCTGCGAACGGGCAAGCTGGCGCTGCGCCGCGCGGAGGTCGACTTCGGCGCCCTCGCGCTGGACCTTGTTACCGCCTTCGGTGCGCGCTGGTCCTCGGGGCGCTTGCGCGCGCAGATGCAGACGGCCGATCCGTTGATCTGCCATGCCGACTCGGTGCGGCTGGAGCAGGTCGTGGGCAACCTGCTGGACAACGCGATGAAGTTCTCACCCGAGGGCGCGGAGGTTCAGGTGCGCCTTTCTTCCGAAGATGGCTTCGCCCGTCTCGCGGTGGCGGACAGTGGCTGCGGCATCGCGCGTGAGTTCCTTCCGCATGTCTTCGGCCTGTTCAGCCAAGCCGGCACGGGGGACGGCGGCTCGCGCGGTGGGCTGGGCATCGGTCTGGCGCTGGTTCACGGTCTGGCGGTCGCCCATGGTGGTTTCGTGAAGGCGACGTCCGCGGGACCCGGACGCGGCGCCGAGTTCAACGTGTGGCTTCCTCTTCATCGACGCGCCTGACGGTGCGCCGCACATTGATGCCGGGCATGCAACACGGCAGTACCTGCGGCATGCCTACCGCAACCGAGATGCGAAAACTAGCATTTGAGCCGTGCCGCGATGTTCGCGAACCGGAGCCCAGCCGTCCTGAGGTCAGGGCCATCGCGCCCTTGAGGAGTCACCATGACGCAGCGCATTCATTCCTGCGCGCCATCAGGCGCGACACGCCGCACGCTCAAGGCGCGAGCGCAGTCCCTGCAGGCGGCCGCGGAGGCTGCGCCGCGAGGCGCGATCGACCGAATCTGGAGCGCGGGGTATATGAGTATCTCGCTGCTGGCCATCGTGGCCGCCTGCGCCGTCGCCGCCGGTGAGGCGGCGCACGCGGAACTGCGATTTGCGACCGCGGCCATCGGTGCCACACCGCCCGTGCATGACATCTGCTCCGCAGCCGCCGCCCGCCAGGCCAACCCTGCGCCGGCGTGCGCCAGCGCCCATGCGCACAGAAGCCACTTTTCCGGCGCATGTTGAGCCCCGCTCATTGCCGCTACCCGATTTTCAGAACGAACGAAGGCCAACGCCTGGACCTGTCGCTCGCGATGCATCCCGCAAGGGGTGCGCTTTTTTTCAAGTCAGGCCATTCATTCATCAAAGGACATCAGCATGAAGAATTTTTCCAAACTCGCAAGCGCATTCACAGCCATCGGCATCCTGTCGCTGCACCTGTCGGCACCTGCAAGCGCGGCCACATCAGGCGCGCCGGCAAAACCCACTGTCGTGCTGGTCCACGGCGCCTTCGCCGAATCGGCCAGCTGGAACGACGTGGCACGCGACCTTCGTGCGCGCAGCTTTCCCGTTGTCGCGGTCGCCAATCCGCTTCGCGGCGTGAAGTCCGACGCGGACTACGTTGCAGCCCTCGTGGGGTCGATCCCTGGGCCGGTCGTGCTGGTCGGACATTCGTATGGCGGGTTGGTGATTTCCGTTGCGGCGATGGGAAAGCCCAATGTCCAGGGCCTGGTCTTCGTCGCTGCATTCGCCCCCGAGGTAGGTGAATCGGCGGCCGACTTGTCGGGCAAGTTTCCCGGCAGCACGCTCGGCTCGGCGCTGGCTGCACCGGTGCTCCTGCCGGACGGCGCCAAGGACCTCTACATCCAGCAGGAGAAGTTCAGCAAGCAATTCGCCGAAGACGTGCCACCGGCGCTTGCCCGGTTGATGGCTGTGTCGCAACGCCCCATCACAGAGGGCGCCCTGGGCGAAGCGTCGCCTGCTGCCGCGTGGAAGAACCTGCCCTCCTGGTTCATCTACGGCGACCAAGACAAGAACATTCCGGCTGCCGCGCAGGCCTTCATGGCCGAGCGTGCGAAGTCGATGAAGACGGTCGTGGTCAAGGGCGCTTCCCACGTGGTCATGATCTCGCGGCCGAAGCTCGTGACCCGGCTGATCGCCGAAGCCGCAGACGCGGTCACCACGGCACAGCCCTGAGGCTGCACGCCGCTCGTGTCCTGGCGCTTGTATATCCATGAAGGTCTCGCTGCCTCCTCGCCGCGTCTGGTTGGAATGGCTCAAGAACGTTGCCAGCGCCGTGATCGTGACGGTCGCGGTCGGCGCAGGTGCGGTGATCGCCGCCTCCGAGTCGCAGCAGCCAACGAGCGGGAGTGCCGTCGCCTTGCTCTGCGGTGCGCTCGGGCGCTGCCGGGGCGCGCTGCAACCGCAGGCTCCCGTCACCCGGGGCGCCGTCGCGCAGGCCCTGGCGCATCCGGACCCTTAACAAGGCTTGACACGGTTTAACTGGCGGCGCGACTGCCAACTGCACAGACTTTCACCCATGACTTCCAGAAGGACTTGAAGCCCATGACCGCGCCTACCCAGGCCAGGCCGATCCATGTGGCGGTTGCGCACCGCGACCCCTACGTGGCCGCCGGCATCGCATCGCTGCTGCGCTCCCGTGCCGACTTCGTCGTTCAATCGGGCCTCTCCGACCTCGACGGCGGCGGCGACGCCGTCGACGTGCTCGTCACGGATTACGCAACCGGCGTTCACAGGGCAACGAATGTCCCTCCTGGCCGGGGCGGCTCCGGGCCGAGGTCTTTCCTCGTGGTCACGGACCAGAGCACCGGATGGCAGATTCGCCGCGCCGTGGACGCCGGCGTGCGCGGCTACCTTCTGCATGATTGCTCGGTCGAGGAACTCTCGGACGCGGTGCGCTGCGTTGCAGGGGGACGCAGGTACCTGTCCTGCCCGGTGGCCGACCAGTTGCTGGACAACTTCTCGTCCGCCGCACCGACCGCCCGTGAATTCGAGGTGCTCCATCTCATGGCGCAGGGCCTGGCCAACAAGGACATCGGCCGGCGCCTGAGCATCGGCGAAGGCACCGTCAAGACCCATGTGAAGGCGATCCTGCGCAAGCTCCAGAAGCCGACGCGGATCGCCGCGATCGGCGAAGCCTTTCGCCGCGGCCTGCTGCTGGAGGCATCGCCATGATCGGCTCCATCGATCTGTCTGTGCGTGTGTCCCATGGTGATCCGCTCGTCATGGCCGGTCTCGTCGCGCTCATCGACCAGGAACCGGGGTTGCACGTGCCGGCGGGGGGCTGGCCCGACGAGGGCGTTGTGGACGTGGTCGTGGCCGACCACGCCTGCGCACTGAGCCTGCTTGCTTCGGCCTCGGCGTCGGCATCGGATCCGACGGGCGTGGCCGGCGGCTTGCATGCGCCGCGCGTCATCGTCGTGACGCAGCTGGACAAGGAAGGGCAGGTCATGCAGGCGCTCGCCAGCGGGGCGCGCGGCTATCTGCGCCAGGACGCGGACCCGGCCGAGCTGATGGAGGCCATCCGCCAGGTGGCGCGAGGAGGTCCTCTCTACCTGTGCAAGCGCACGAAGACGCTTTTCAGGCACGGCGCCCCGCGCACGGGCTTCACCGCCCGGGAGGAAGACGTGCTGCGCTTCCTGGTGAACGGCGATTGCAACAAGCGCATCGCTCGCAAGCTGGACATTTCCGCCACCACCGTCAAGGCACACGTCTCCAGAATCTGCGAGAAGCTGCATGTCGGGTCGAGGGTGCAGGTGGCCGTGAAGGCGACACAGCGCGGGCTGGTCCGTGTCTGAGAGTCGCCGGTGGCGCTTCGGTGCCTTCGCACTGTCGGAAGCCGAGCCAAGGCTCGAGCGCGACGGTCAGTCAGTGCGGCTCGGATCGCGTGCCCTCGGACTGTTGGTCGCGCTCGTGGGTCGCGCCGGCGAAGTGATCAGCAAGGACGAGCTGCTCGCGGCGGCCTGGCCTGACACGGTGGTCGAGGAGGCGAGCGTGCGAGTCCATATGTCGATCCTGCGCAAGGCCCTGGGTCGGCCCGGCGCTCAGGACGGGTGCCTGGAATGGATCGCCAACATCCCATTGCGCGGCTACCGCTTCCTGGGGCGAGTGCACGGCGAGTTCGTGCCGTCCACTGCCGTGACGCAAGTAACCCACGCGTCGCTGGGGGACGCGTCGGCCGGGTTGCCCACTCGCTTCTCCAGGCTCGTGGGACGCGAGGCGGAGGTCGAGCGCCTGCTCGGCATGCTTGCGGCGAGCAGGCTGGTCACGGTCGCCGGACCCGGCGGCGTGGGCAAGACCAGCGTTGCCATCTGCGTGGCCGCGCGTTATCCGGAAAGGCCGCCGCACGCCCAGGTCTGCTTCGTCGATCTCGCGCCGCTGACCTCGCAGGACCACGTGCTGACGACCATGGCGCGCGCCATCGGCGTGCGCGGCGGTGTGTCGGACATCGAGGAAGCCATGGTCCAACGCCTCGAAGGGCGGGCGACGTTGCTGCTCGTGGACAACTGCGAACATGTCATCGAGAGGCTGTCGCCGCTCCTGGGCAGATTCCTTGCCGCGTTGCCCGGGTTGCAGGTTCTTGCCACCAGCCGCGAGGTGCTTCGCGTGGGGGGCGAACATGTCTTTCGCTTGATGCCCCTCGCGGTGCAGCAGTCCCCGCCCGGTTCTCTGGCGCATGCGTTGCGCTCGCCGGCGGTGCAGTTGCTCATCGAGAGGGCGGAGGCCGCAGGCGCTCGCGGATTCGACGACGCAAGCAGCGGTCCACTGACCAGGATCTGCCAGCAGGTGGACGGCATCCCGCTGGCAATCGAATTGGTCGCGGCCCGCCTGGGCTCTCAACCCGCGAGCGATCTGGCATTCAGGCTCGACGATCACATGCGCCTGCATTCGACGGCTGGGCGGGCTGTGCTGGCAAGACAACGCACGCTGGCTGCGACGCTGGACTGGAGCATCGGCCTGCTGGGCGATGCCGAGCTGCTCCTGTTTCGCAGGTTGTCCGTGTTTCGTGCTTACTTCGGCGTCGCGGCGGCGCTGAGCGTGGCAGCCAGTGCGCTGGACCCGGACGTGGCGTCCGACGCGTTGCTGAGCCTGGCCAGCAAGTCGCTCGTCGTCTACGACACCGATCAGGCCGCGGACTCGCCCTACCGGCTGCTCGATACCACCCGCAGCTACGCGCACGCGCTGCTCGTGCGGGCGGGCGAGAAAGACGCGGTGTCGAAAAGCCACGCCCTTTTCATGCTGGACCTCATGGGCATTGCCACCGCGGAGATCGCGTCGCTGGACGTCGATGCCTGGACGCAGCGTTACCGCGGCTCCCTGGACGACGTTCGTGCGGCGCTGGATGCGTGCATCGGCCACCACGACGACATGACGATCGCCGGCGCGCTCACCGTCGCGTCCGCACCGCTGTGGTTCCGCCTGTCCGAGGTCAGTGAATACCGGGATCGGGTTCGCGCGGCACTGGACCACGTCGATGCGTTGAAGGTACCCGACCGCCTGACGGCCGGGCGGCTGGAGATCGCGCTCTACAACGCGCTGTGGCACACCGGCGGCACGGTGCCGGAGATGACACAGGCGTGCGAGCGGGCGCTGGATTGCGCGCTGGAATTCCAGATGAAGACGCTCGAATTCCAGGCTCGGTGGGGCCTTTGTGCGCTGAACGTCACGCGCGGCGCGTACCCGCCGGCGTTGCAGCATGCGCAGATCCTGAGCGAGTTCGCGAGCCACTCGACCAACGCGGTGACACGCAATCTCTCGCACCGCATGCTGGCGCTCGCCAGTCACTTCTGCGGCGCGTTCGCCCAGGCCAGGATGCACGCGGAAGCGGCGGCGGACGCGGACGACGCGATCCGGCGCAACCATGTCAACGCGTTCCAGCCCGACGCACGCACCACCGCCTTGGCCATTCTCGCCAGGACGCTGTGGATCCAGGGCGAGGGCCGTCTTGCCATGGCCACTGCCATCCGGTGTGTGCAGGAGGCGCAGGCGCTGGAGCACGCGCTGTCCCTGTGCGTTGCGCTCTTCTGGATCTGTCCGATGGCCATATGGGCCGGCGAACGGCGGGCAGCGCGCGCCTGGGTCGACACAATGCTGCAGCAGACCCGTTCCAAGGGCTTCGCCTACTGGCACGACTGGGCCCTTTGCTACGCCGACGCCATGAAGCTCGGCGAGGTCGACGACGTCGGCGCGCACATCGATGCCGTTGCGGCAAAGGTCCTGGCCATGGATGAGCCCCGCAGGGAAATGATGGTCACGTTCTGCGACCGGTGGGTGGACGATCGATTGGTGGCTCGCGCAGAGCAGGGCGAAGGCCAGTGGAGCGCCGCCGAGGTTTGCCGTGCAGCCGGGCGGCGCATGGAACTGCAGGGCAACGATGCCGCAGCCGAGGCGCTTTATCTACAGGCCCACGCCCTTGCACGTTCGCAAGGAGCGTTTGCCTGGGAGCTGCGTGCGGCGCAGACGCTGGAAGCGTTTCGCGCCAGGACGTGTCAGGGTTGAACGGGTCGCGCGCCCGGCGGGCGGGTCCGCGTCTTTGCGACGCGCTGTTCCCAGGCGACGGCGCCCTGCCGCTTGGCGGTTTCGATCGCCCGCAGGTAGAAGACCTCGGCCTCGTCGGGCGCAGCGTTGTGCGCCGCGCGCCATCCGGCAGCGCGCCAGACTTCGGCGGCGACCCATGGACTGCCTCCGCGCGAGACGCGCTCGATCATCTCGTCGTCGACCCAGTCGACGCAGAAGGTCGCGAGCATCTCCCGGTGGGGCGCGTCATAGGTCGCGAGCTGGCCGGCCACCTCGCGCACGTACAGGTCCCGGTCCGGCGCGATGCCCAGTTGCAGCCCCTGGGAGAACCACTCGGCATAGCGCAGCCAGCCCACCAGGCCCTTGCGCTGTGCTTCGTCCGTCATCAAGTCAATCCATTGAGCGGCAAGCTCGAGTTCACCGGCCCACAGCGCAACCGGGCAGGCGCCATACAGCGCGGAGCACAAAGAGACGGACTTTCCGGCCGCTTGCGCGCGGTCGACCGCGTCGCTGGCTTCTTCGAGGGCCTTGGCCGTTTCCCCTTGCACCCAGAGCGTTCGGCTCAGCATGGCTTTTGCCGCAACGATGGCGTTCACTCCCACCATGTTGGCCCGGGCATGGCCGAGGCCGCCGCCCACGCGCACGGAGGCTTCGCTGTGCAGTCTTGCCACACCGAAGTGGCCGCAAAAGTGGTTCGCCATCGCCATCACGCGGTGAGCGAGATTGAGCGCCGCAGGGTCGGACCAGGATTGCGCGGCCGCCATGAGAGTTTGGGCCTGATGCAGGGCCGCCGAATACTCCCCGCGGAACATGTCGTGCGTGCACCGGCCCCAACGAGCTTGCAGTTCCAGCACCGGGATCTTGACGGCAAGCGCGCCGGCGAGGGCCTGGTCCGCGGCAGCCTCCAGCTCGGGCGAAGACCTGCCGGTGTGGAGCAGGGCACTGACCAGCGCCGTGTTCAACCAGGTCGCCGTTTCCGTGTCGCGCGTGGGTTGCCGATCGACCAGCGCTAGCGCTGCCGAGACCCGGTCGCGGTATTCCACAACCTGGGCCAGGTGAAACCACAAGGGCGCGGAAGCCGTCACCAGAGAGGCGGCCATCTTCGCGTCGGGTTGCTGCGTGAGGCAGACTTCGAGTGCAAAGCGCACGTCGTCCAGGCGGTGCGCATAACGATCGGCCCAGGCCTCTTCGGTCAAGTCCGAAAGTTCCGCCGCCGCGGCCTTCATGAGATCGCGCATGAGCATCGCATGGCGCCGCAGCAACGCCGGCCGTTCGTCGCTCTGCGCGAGAAGCGCGGCGGCATAGCTTCGCGTCGTGTCCAGCAGCCGGTAGGGCGCGACAGCGTCGCTGCTGTCGAAGAAGACCAGCGACTTGTTGACCAGCGAGATCAGTGCGTCGAATGCCACCTCGGTGTCCATGCCGCCGGCGCTCACGCCGAGCGCGGACTCGACATCGAAACGGCCGCGGAACACCGACAGCCAGCGAAAGAGCCGCAGTTCGGTATCGCTGAGCAGCGCGATGCTCCAGTCCAGGGCCGCGGCGAGCGTTCGGTGTCGTGCGAGCGCGGCGCGGCTGAAGGCATAGAGGCGCATGTGGTCGTCGAGCCTGCGCGCCAGATCGGCGACCGGTTGGACGCCCAGGCGCGCGGCCACCAGTTCGATTGCCAGGGGAATGCCGTCGACCTGCCTGGTGATCTGGGCCAGCAGGGGACCGTGCGATTCGTCGAACGCACCCGCACCTGCGGCCTTGGCCCGCTCGACAAGCAATTCGACGGAGGGCCAGTGCAGCGCCTGAGAGAGCGAAATCTGCTCGACGTCCGGAATTGCAAGCGCGGGCAATCGGAAGACATACTCGCCCGCTACGCGAAGCGCCTCACGGCTGGTCGCGAGGATGCGCAAGCCGGGGAGCACGGAAAGCAGGCCGTCGATCGGCGGCGCCAGTGAATCCACCACGTGTTCGCAGTTGTCGATCAACAACAGCACGGCGCGCACCGCCAGCCGCTGTGTGATGGCTTCGACGATGTTCGGCAGGTCGGCCGGCACCCCCACGGCGCGTGCCAACGTGCCGAGCACGTGATCCTGGGAAATCAGCGACGACAGATCGATGAAGGCGATCTCCGTGCCGTGCCGGTGCTGATGGTTCTGCGCCACCTGGATCGCGAGCCGGGTCTTGCCGATGCCGCCCGTGCCTGCGATCGTGACCAGCCGGTGGGCTGCGAGCGATTCGAGAACGTTCGCCACATCGGCTTCGCGACCGACAAGTTCGGTCAGCCGAACCGGCAGCGGTGTGAAACCGGGATCGGGCAGTGGTGCCGCGGGCCTGGTCAAGATGCCGGTAGCCTCGCGTCGGACACGTCCATTGAAGCGGTAGCCGCGCAGCGGAATGTTGGAGATCCACTCCTTGCATTCGTCGCTCCCACCCGGCTCTCCCAGTGCCTTGCGCAGCGTGGACATGTGGACGCGCACGCTGGCCTCTTCGACCACCACGCCCGCCCAGACTGCCGAAAGCAGGTCGACCTTGCTCACGAATTCGCCGGCGCGCTTGATCAGTTGCAGCAGCAGATCGAAAGAGCGCGGCCCCAGCCGCACGGCCTCGCCGGCGCGCTCGAGTCGGCGCTGCGCCTCCCAGAGAACGAAAACGCCGAAGTACCACCGGACTTCTGCCGACGCCACGTCAGGTGACTCCTCGGGCTTCATTTGGATGATGGGGTACGGGCCACCTCACGTCGTCGCAGGCTTGGCGCGCGCGTCGCAAGGCGGTTGACTGGGAAGGCGGATCGGGTCGACGGTTTCCATGGGCAGAGACTCAAGTATCCGTTTGATCGTAGCCGGAGGCTGCGCGGCATCGGCCTAGGCCCTGCTGCTCATGGGCCATAGGGGCATGCGGCGCGAAGCGGCCGCTTGGATTCGGCTCTGGCACTGCGCAGACCCGCGCCACCCCGTCGATCAAGGCGCTGAGACAGCCGACCGAAGGTGTGCCCGGCGTGCAAGGCGTCAGCCGCCGGGCAGTTGTCCGCTATCGCAGCGTCTTCAAATACCTGACGAGTTCCGCGACCTCGCCGGCATCGGGGACGCCCGCAAAAGGCATCCGGTTGCCCGGCACGGCTTGTTGCGGATCGCTGAGAAAGGCCGCCAAGGATTTGTCGTCCCAGGTGATCTGTGCGTTCTTCATGGCTCGGCTGTAGCCGAACCCCGGCGACGAGCCGGCCTTTCGGCCCACCACGCCGGCCAGTGGCGGCCCGATGGCGGCCGCGCCTTGCGCCGTATGGCATGCCGCACAGGTGGTCCATGTCTTGGGCGGCTGCACGGCCGCTTGGCCATGCGCCAGGTTCATGAAAGCGGCGGCGCAGGCGGTGAGCAGGAGTGTTCGCATCTCAGTCTCCTCAAAGCATGCGCGGCTGCTTCGCATAGCGAACCAGGTCGTCGCCCAGGCGCAGCGCCAATGCCGCGAGCGGACCCGTGGGGTTGTATCCCGCGTTGTGTGCGTAGACAGAGGCGCCAACCACGAACAGGTTCTGCGCATCCCAGTGCTGAAGTCGCGGCGACACCACGCTCGTTGCGGGGTCGGCGCCCATGATCGTTCCACCCGTGGTGTGCGTTGTCTGGTATTGGCGCGTATCGAAGTCGCCTTGCCGCGGTTGCGGTGCACCGACCGTGGTGGCACCCATGGCGCGCGCGATCCCGGCGGCCTTGTTCGTGACGTACTCGCTCATCCGGTGATCGTTCTCGTGAAAGTTGAAGGTCATGCGCAGCAGAGGCAGGCCGTAGGCGTCGCGGTACGTCGGATCGAGGTCGAGGTAGTTCTGGCTGTGCGGGTAGTTGCTGCCGTGCACCGCGACGTTGAAGGCGTGCGCATACCAGTCGGCGTTGGCTTGCTTCCACGCCGATCCCCAACGGGGCGTTCCGGCCGGGTGGAGCCGGGAATTGATGGGGCGGCCGTTCGTCACGTTCGAGTAGATGTAGCCGCCGCCGAAGAAGCCGAGCCCTGCGTGATCGAAGTTGTCGCCGTTGAACTCGTCCACCACCATCTGCGAGGCGCCCGACGCCATGAACGGATTGATGAACCGGTCCTTGAAGAACACCGGTACCGATGACATCACCTGGTAGCAGAAGTTCTTGCCGACCACACCCTTGCCCGTCTTCGGGTCATAGGGGCGCCCGATGCCGCTCGTGAGCAGAAGCTTGGTGTTGGTCATGGTGAAGCCGGACAGCACGACGACATCGGCCGGCTGCTCATACGTTTGCGCGGTCTGCAGGTCGATGAACTGCACGGCGGTCACGCGCCGGGCGTGCTTGTCGTAGACGAGCCCGGTCACTTGCGAGTGAAGACGGATCTCGAAATTGCGTTGCTTCTGCAGCAGCGGATACAGCAGCACTGCCGGGCTGGCCTTTGCATTGGCCTCGCAGATGAAACGCTCGCAATGGCCGCAGTATTGGCACGGCGCGAGACTTGCACCATCGGGGTTGGTGTAGGCGCGCGGCGAGTTGGCGGCGGGCAACGGAAACGGTTTGTAGCCAAGGCTTTGCGCGGCCGCCTTGAAGATGCGGCCCGACTCGAGAATTTCGAGCGGGGGCTGCGGGAAGTCGCGTTTTCGGGGGGCCTCGAAGGGGTTGCCGCCTTCGATCAGCTGCCCGCCGACATTGCCGGCCTGCCCCGCGATGCCGAAGAGCTGCTCGAACAGGTCGTGGTACGGCTCCATCTCCGCATAGCTGACGCCCCAGTCCTGCACCGTCATCTCGCGCGGTATCGCCGCCTTGCCGTAGCGCGTCTCGAGCCGGGTGCGCAGGGCCGGGTCGTACTCGGCCCAGCGCCAGGTCTGTCCGTTCCAGTGATTGGCCGCGCCGCCCATGCCTTCGCCGGGAAGGAAGGCTTCCATGCGGCGTACCGGCAGCGCACTCTCGCCGATTGAATGACGCAATGTGTAGGTCTCGTCGGCCCAGTTCTGCACGAGGCTGTTGCGCACGCCCCAGCGCAGTTCGTCACGCTGATTGGGCAACGTGGCGGCCGCACTGCCGGCGAGATCGCCACCGCGCTCGAGCACCAGAACGTCGATGCCGGAATCCATCATCTGCCGTGCCGCCAAGCCGGCGGTGAGGCCGCCGCCAACGAAGACGACGGCGCGTTTGGGAAGTTTGTGAGTCATGGGAACAGACCTTCAGCTGAAGTCATCGATCGACTGCGGCTTGGCCGCGCCAGGGAAGGGCAGGCCGCGGTACTGGACCACGTTCCGGCCGTGAAAAGCGGGCAGGCCGGGGAAGCCAACGGCGCGCCAAAAGGCCTTGTCGCGGTTGCCGCCGTACATCGGGTCGGCAAAGCAGGCCTGAACGAACAGCGGATAGAAGAAGTCGTTGAACCAGGCACCGAGCGCATAGCGCTCGTCATCCACCTGGCCGGCAGAGACCTCCTGCAGCAGGGCGTCGAGCCGCCCGGCTTCGAGCTGCTCGATGGGCTTGCCGGTGCGTTGACCGGCCGCGCGGCGCAGCACCGCAAGACCGGCCTTGAAGTGCTGCTCGGGTGTGAGGGGCGACTGGTAGCCATGCTGCGGCTTGCCGGGGCGCCAAGGGCCTTGTCGGTAGAGCTGGTCACCACGCCCCCAGCCACCGGCCAGCTGGTGATCGATGTACAGATGCAAGCCGCAGTCGACCCCATTCGGTGTCATTGCATCGGCCGGGCACATCACGTTGACGAGGGCCTCGACGCAGGCGGCTTCCTGAGGGCCCAGCGACAGGTAGCCAGTGGAGCGAGCGGTACCGGTCGACTGCGTTGCGCTGCCCTGCGCCGAAGCGAGCGGGCTGCCGAGGCCGCTCAGCAGTGCGGGCGCCGCAAGCGCTGCGACGCTGGAAGCGCCGCCGATCTGGCGTAGAAAGAGACGTCGCGCGGGGGGCTCTTGGTCAATCAGGGACATGGGGGGCTTTCTTCGTGGGGGCAGAGTTCGTGCAGACAGATCGATCAGAAGGGCTCGTAGGGCGCGGCGCCCACTGTTTCTGTCGGCGTGATCGGCGTGTGGTCCAAAGGCTCCTGGGGCGCCGGATACGACTGATCGAGCGAGTGGAACGCGCTGGCGACCGGAGTCTCGACCGTCGCCGGCGCAGGCGCGACAGCACCGGCTGCCTGGATCGCATAGATCGATATCGATGTGGCGAGGCCGGCCAGCAGCGCCGCGAGGAGAATTCTTTTCGTCATCAACTGCTCCAGAAATTTGAGGGAGCCATCGGGCGGAAAAACCGTTGACGGCGGATGGACAGGCATAGCGTGCGATGAGGAAAACGGGTTCGCGCGTTCTGCATCTGTTGCACTCAAATCTAGGTTTCGACAGTTCGATGCGGTAGCCCTGTCGAGCGAAACGCCGCAGTGAGCCAGTGGCATCAATGGCGGCTTGTCACCGCGTGAGTGCGATCGAGAGCGCCTGTTCCAAGACGCACGGCTGCGCCGCCGCGATGTGGCGAGAAGGAAGGCGAAGCGGGGAAAAAGGGAATGGTCTGCGAGGCGCAGCCATCGAGGGCGAAGGAGGCTGTGCTCCCGAGACGCCATCGGTCTTCGGCGCGAAGGGTGTATCGCGCAGGAAGAGCAAGCGGCACCGCCAGGGGCGGCGACGCCTGCGAAAGAAACTCAGGAGAGGTTGGCCTTGTCCAGGCCGAAGGCCTTGTCGGACGATCCAGGCACGGTCTGGAACGCGATGTTCACGCGGTTCCATGCGTTGATGGCCATGACGCTGAAGGTCAGTTCCGAGAGTTCTTTTTCCGACAGCTGGGTGCGCACGCGCTCGTAGATGTCGTCGGGCACGCCCTGCTCGGACAGCTTGGTCAGCACCTCGGTCCAGGCCAGGGCCGCGCGTTCGCGGGGAACGAACAGCGTCGATTCACGCCATGCGGCCAGATGGTGAATGCGCAGTTCGCGTTCGCCATGGATCTTGGCTTCCTTGATGTGCATGTCGAGGCAGAACGCGCAGCCGTTGATCTGCGAGGCGCGGATGGCGACGAGGTCCCGAATCGTCTGCTCGATGATGCCGTTGTCCACGAGCGTGCTGAACTCGATCAGCTTCTTGAAGAGCTCGGGCGATTGCTTGATGTAGTTGAGGCGATGAGTCATGTGTGGCTCCGCCCTCAGTGCGGCTGAGGTACCCGTTCGCGAAGAGCGCGAGAGAGAAGAAAAATCCTGTGCATCGACGATGCGGCGTAACAGGCCGGCGGCCTGCTTGCGCGCCGTAGGCCGCGATCAGTAGTCCCAGATGATCGGAACCCAGCGAAAGATGTCCCCGTCGATCGCCACCCGGCCAAGGGAAGGGAAGGGCAGGTGAGCGGCCACCAGCAGCCCGCGGTTCTGCGCCATTTCGCGCAGGAGGCCGATGCGAACTTCGGCCGCTTTCTCCGGGTCGTGCTCGAAGCCGTTCTGCCAGTCAGGGTGGTCGAACGCGACCGGGAACATGGCGTCGCCGGCGAACGTCAGGCGCTCACCGCCCGACACCAGGTCGACCACGCTGTGCCCTGGTGTGTGGCCGCCGGTACGGCGGACCACCACGCCTGGTGCCACTTCGCGGTGCTCCTCGAAGGTCTGGATGCGATCGCGGTATTCGTTGTAGAAGCTCTTGGCAGTCGAGCGCAGCACCTCCGGCACCGGCTTGGGCATCACTGTGTGGGAGAAATCGGGCGAGATCCAGAAATCCACCTCTGCCTTGGCCACGTGGATGCGGACGTCGGGGCGCAGGCGTTCCTTGATGCCGGGAACGAGCAGCCCGCCCACGTGGTCCATGTGCATGTGGGTGAAGATCACGTCGGTGACGGACTCGAGTTCGATGCCGGCCGCGGCCAGACGCTGGGGAAACTGCCCGGCCCGGGGAAAGCCCGGAAACTGGCCGCCCAGGCCGGCGTCGATGAGGATGGTCTGGTCGCCGCTGCGGGCCACCATCACGTTCAGCGGCCAGTCGTACTTGTCGGGCGGCATGAACATCTGGTCCAGCCAGCTCGCCAGGTCCGCCGGGTCGGCGTTGGTGGCCATCGTCGAGGTGGGCAGCGGCAGTACGCCGTCGCTGACCACCAGCGCGTCGATATCGCCGATGCGCAGCGCGTAACGGGAGGGCACCGGATCTTTCGGCTTCTCGCGCGTGGGTTGCAAGGTGTCATCTGTGGGGGACATGGCGGAATCTCCAAAAGGGCGGCCCGGTTGCGCGGGCCTAATCTGCCAGGCGACTGGCAGCAAGTTGCCGTTCAACTCCCAGGGGTTGTCAGGCACGGGTCACGGCAGAAGGCCGTATGCCGTTGATCGTAGGGAGGGGGTGCGCGCGCCGGTAGGCTCGTGAACGGACGCACAGTGGTGCCTGATACGCAACAAACACGTCAATCTCTTGATCGGTGGTGACGGTCTTCGGTCACCCGGTTCGAGGCGAGACTGTGAGAAGCCGCGTTGACTGCGAAACGTCAAGGCGCGCAGACCGAGGGCCTTGAGTTTCCTTCGCAGCTGGGTCGTTCCAGCCCTGCTGCGTGTGGCAATCAGTCTTCGATCAACCCAAGGAAATCTCGCGAGCGCTGGCTTGCGGACGGGCCGAAGAAATGATCGGGCGACGTGTCTTCCGCGATCACGCCGCCTTCCATGAACACGATGCGATCGGCGACGTCCTTCGCAAATCGCGTCTCGTGTGTCACAACCAGCATCGTCATGCCTTTTTCCGCAAGATCGCGCATCACCTTGAGCACCTCGCCGCGCAGTTCAGGATCGAGCGCGGAGGTTGGCTCATCAAAGAGAATGACTTCAGGGTTCATCGCCAGGGCGCGGGCGATGGCCACGCGCTGCTTCTGACCGCCCGAAAGGCGTCCCGGGTACTCGTGGGCCTTCTCCAACAGGCCGACCTGCGCGAGCAGGTCGAGCCCGCGTGGCAGCGCCGCCGATTTGCGGATGCCTTGTACCGACACCATTCCCTCGATCACGTTCTCCACTGCCGTCATGTGCCCGAACAGGTTGAACGACTGGAACACCATTGCGGTCTTCTTGCGGATCTCGCGCATCTTGCGACGGGTGTCCCCCGAAGGCTTCGGGCCCGCGTCGGCAATCTCGATGCCGCACATGCGGATGGTGCCGCGGTCGGGCATCTCCAGAAAGTTGAGCGACCGGATCAGCGTGGTCTTGCCGGAACCTGAGGGGCCCATGATGACCACGACCTCGCCGCGTGCCACCGTGAGATCGATCTGCCGAAGCACGTGATTCGCGCCGAAGCTCTTGGCCAAGCCTTGGACCTGCACCGGGGCAGTGATGTGAGTGGAGGATGTTTTCATGTGTAGCGCTTCGAGAGATGGCTTTCGAGCCAGGTCTGCAGGATGGTGAGCACCTGGTTGATGAACCAGTAGATGGATCCGACGATGAGGAACATCTCCATGTAGCGAAAGGTAGTGGCGCCCAACTGCTCGGCCACGCGAGTGAGCTCTACGACAGTGACGGTCGATGCGAGCGACGTGTCCTTCATGAGACCGATGAGCCTGCTGCCCACCGGGGGCAGGGCGATGCGGAAGGCCTGCGGCAACACGATGCGAAACAGCGTCTTCCAGTAGCCCATGCCCATGGCCCACGCAGCCTCCCACTGGCCCTTTTCCACGGCCATGATTCCGGAGCGGAAGTTTTCACTGAGGTAGGCCGCGGCGAACAGGCTCAGCGCAAGCAGCGCAGAGGGAATCGGAGAGATCACGATGCCGTAGCTCGGCAGACCGAAGTAGATCAGCAGGATCTGTATCAGAAGCGGCGTGCCGCGAAAGATCGAAACGTACGAAAAGGCGAACCAGCGCAATGGCCGAAACGGAGAGATCCGCGCCAACGCTATCAGCAATCCCAGCACGCAGCCACAGAAGAATGCAGACAGGCCGAGGCCGAGGGTGACCAGCACCGCCTTCTCGAGCAAGGGCAGTGCCCTGAGGAACAGGTCGAGCATCTTGTCCTCCTCAACCTGCGGGCAACAGCGCGCCGTAGCCCGCCAACCCGGCCTCCAGGTCGGCGATGAGGTCGTCGGTGTCCTCCAGCCCGATCGACAGGCGGATCACCGGCTGGTCGGTGGCAGGGAACACGCGTTCGGCCTGCAACGCCGCGGGATAGTAGGCCGCCAGGCTGTGCACGCCGCCCCAGCTCGCGCCGATGACGAACTGCTTCAGCGAATCGAAGAAGCCATGGAAGGCGCGCTCGGGCCCGGGCTTGAGCACCAGCGAGAACAGGCAGCCATTGGTGCGGAAATCGCGCTTCCACAAGGCGTGGCCGGGGTCGGATTCAAGCGGTGGGTACAGCAGCCGCTCCACCTCGGGTTGATCGGCCAGCCACCGCGCCACGCGCAGAGTGGATGCGCTCTGGGCTTCGAGCCGCAACTTGAGGGTCTCCAGTCCGCGCAGCACGAGGAAACAGTCGTCCGGGCTCACTTGCTGGCCGAGGATGCTTTGCGTCTCGCGCAGCACGTCGTAGTGTGCATGGTCGTTCATGCTGATGCTGCCCATCAGCAGGTCGGAGTGGCCGCCGAGGAACTTGGTCGCAGCCTCGATGCTGAAGTCGACGCCGTGATCCAGCGGCCTGAAGCCCAGTGGGCTGGCCCAGGTGTTGTCCATCATCGTGAGCACGCCGCGGCGGCGCGCCACCGCGGCGATGGCGGGCGTGTCCTGCATTTCCATGGTCACGGTGCCGGGCGACTCCATGCAGATCATGCGAGTGGTTGGACGAATCAGCGATTCGATTTCCGCGCCGATGGCAGGCGGGTAGAACTCCACCTCCACATCCATTTGCGCGAGCCACTTCAGCGCGAAGGTCTTGAGCGCGCCGTAGCACGCGGCCGACACCAGCAAGTGGTCTCCGCCGCGCACGAAGCCCATGACAGTGGTCATCAGTGCCGATTGCCCCGAAGGCGTGACGACGCAATGTCGCCCCCCCTCCAGTGCCGCGATCTTTCTCTCGAGGCCTCGCGCCGTCGGCGTGCCGGTGATGCCGTAGCTGAAGCCGTCGGGCTGCCGACTTTTGCGTTGGACGAAGTCGTCGAAGGTCTTGAAGACGACCGTCGATGCGCGCATCACGGGCGGCGACAGGCTTTCGAACTGGTCATTAGTTGTGGCAATTGATTGCATCTATGCTATTCGTCCAGGTTAGGTTGTCTTTCGGTGCGCTGGAGTATTTGTCAGGCGTTCGATCAACTCAAGAGCGCGGATTACTCGCTCGATAAACGGAGGTTATGGATGGAAAAGCGCGACATCGAGGTCTTTCGCGCGGTGATGCGCGCCGGCACCACCAGCCAGGCTGCGAACCTGCTGGGCGTGTCGCAACCGGCGGTGAGCCAGTCGCTGCGCAAGTTCGAACAGGCCTGTGAGCTGCGCCTGTTCGAGCGCGTGCGGGGGCGGCTCGTGCCGACACAGGAGGCTGTGGCGCTGATGGTGGAAGTGGACCGCTACTTCACCGGCCTGGAAATGATCGAGCACCGCATCCGCAGCCTCAAGTCGTTCGGGCTCGGACGTCTGGCCATCGGCTCGCTCCCGGCGCTGGGCACCGGCTTCATGCCGCGCGCCATCGCGGCGTTCGGGCTCGACAAGCGGCAGATTCAGCTGTCGTTCCAGGTCATGAGTTCGCGCGAGGTCTACCAGCAGGTGTCTGCCGGACAACTCGACTTCGGCCTCATGGCGGAAGAGTTGTCGGTGACCGGCCTCGAGCACTCGCCCTTCGCATCGGTGTGCGGCGTCATCGTCATGAACGCGCAGCATCCGCTGGCCAGGAAAAAAGTGCTCGACGCCGACGATCTGGCGGCCCACCCGTTCATCGCGCTCAATCCAGAAGACGTGGGACGACGCGCATTGGAGGAGGCGCTAGCGGCGCGGGGCAAGGTCCTGCGGCCTGTGATCGAGACGCCTTACTCGAACTCGGTGTGCGAGTTCGCGCTGAACGGTGTCGGCATGGGAATGGCGCATCCGGTCATGGCCCTGGACTACCTGTCGCGCGGCCTGCTGCTCAAGCCGATGACCTTCGACATTCCCGCAACTTCGCTGCTTGTGTTTCGGCCCGGCATGCCGCTGTCGGACAACGCCAAAGAACTGCTGCGCGTCATGCGTATCCAACTGGATGCGGACTTCAAGCGATTGCGCGAGGTCCTCGGTCGCTCCCCGGTCTCTGCGATCAGCAGGGCACCTAAAAGGGGATAGTAGTTTCCCTGATTGGTGCATAAGTTCAGCTTATCGAGCAACTAGCGACGCCGGATTGCGGCAGGGCGGTGCAGCGCGACAAGATGGCACCTACTGGATCGACCTACAACTCTGGACCGCGACATGAATCGAACACGCCCCCTGCATCGAAGACTGCTCTGCACACTGGTTGCCGCTTCGGCGATTGCCACTGTGCTGGCCACGCCCGCTTGGGCACAACAGCAACCGCGTGACATCCTCGCGAGTGCGAGAGCAGCGGGCGTGATCCGGATCGCGAACACACAGGCCAGCCCGCCGTGGAGCATGCTGGACGACAAGAACCAGCCTGCGGGATACGACGTCGAAGTGGCGAAGGAAGTGGCCAAGCGCATCGGCGTGGCCCGGGTCGAGTTTGTGGCCGACCTTTTCAAGAACTTCGTCGAGGGGCTCAAGGCCGGCAAGTACGACCTCGTGATGAACGACCTCACGCCAACGGCCGAGCGCGAGAAACAGGTCGACTTCAGCACGGCATACGGCCTGGAAGATTTCCGAATCTTCGTGCGCACTGCCAACAACGACATCAAGGACCGGCCCGATCTGAAGGGCAAGCGCATTGGCGTGACCGCCGGCACCAGCAACGAATCGTGGTCTCGGGAAAATCTGCTGGGGTCCGAGATCGTCACCTACGACAACGGTGGACTCGTGTTCAACGATCTCGCCATCGGCCGCGTCGACGCCCTTATCAGCTCGCATTTCGGGGGAATGAAGTACGCCACCGTGAACAAGCTGCCAATCAAGGAGGTTGGCCCGATCCTCACCTATCAACTCTCGGCCGCAGCCATGGCTAAGAATCAGCCAGCTTTGCGTGAAGCCGTGAGCAAAGCCGTGAAGGACATGCGCGCTGATGGCACCATCGATCGGCTGTCGAATCGCTGGCTCGGCGTGAGCTACCAGATGTCCGCAGAAATCTCGAAGGCGGAAAGGCCGTGAAGGCCGCTCATTGAAGCTTCGCGGTGGGAACGCTCGGCCATGCCGCGCGGGCGATCGTAGACGACTACTTCAGACTGGTTGCGGTCCTTTGATTTGACGGTTGAAGGACAGCTCCACCAGGAAGCTGTCTCCGGGTACTACCGAGATGATCGGCGCATTCCAGCCCGTGTGGTGTTGAATTCCGCCGACCTCTGACCCTAGGGGGGTGCGGCGGAAATCTTGGACTACCTTTGGAGGTAGTTCATGTATTCATACG